>Ga0334722_10000934_pt1 | contig 39396 bp, 33 predicted proteins | sample C3_bottom_MG_FD_207210 | JGI IMG/M metagenome (GOLD analysis project Ga0334722, IMG submission 207210) | Sediment microbial communities from Yellowstone Lake, YNP, Wyoming, USA - C3_bottom | ecosystem: Environmental > Aquatic > Freshwater > Lake > Sediment | place: USA: Wyoming | collected...
GCCAAATCAACCCCAACGCGGATAAGCTTCATGGTGGACTCCTTCTCTCCGTTGACTGGTGGACTACACTTCCAGTCTGGCACTTCGATGCCGTTTAGGTGAGGAGGGGTCCATCCCATTGGTTGGCACGCGCAGCGCGCAAGCCCGCGGCCAGCATACGACAGTACTCAAGAAGGCGTAGAGGGTTTGTTTTTCATCGATTCCAGCGCACTTCTGAGCAGCGGCAGGGTAACCGGCCGCTTTTGTTCCAGGGAGTAGCGGTCGAGGGCGTCGAGGATGCCGATCAGGCTCGCCATGTCGCGCCGGGCATGCTGCAGCAGATAGGCGATCACGTCCTCGCTTAGTCTGAGCGCGCGCTCCTCGGCGTGCGCGCGCAGCGCCGCGGCTTTTTCCGCGTCCGACAAGGGGTGCAATTGGAACGCGAGTCCCCAGGCGAGCCGGCTGCGCAGGTCGGCGCGCAGCCCGAGCTGCGCCGGCGCGGCGTCGCCGCTGGCGATCAGGGCGCCGCCGGCAGCGCGCACGCGGTTGTACAGATCGAAGAGGCTTATCTGATCGTCCGCAGCCAGTTGCTGCACATCGTCCACGGCGATCACACAGTCGCCCCCCGGGTCGGCGGCGACAGCGCCGGCGAAATACCGCGCCTGGCGCGCGCCGGCCGCGTGCACCAAGCCGCGCAACAGGTGGGTGCGGCCGCTGCCCGGCTCGCCCCAGAGATAGACGAAGCGCTCGGCGCTGCCGCCGGCGATATCGCGCAGCGCCTGCAGCGCGGCGCCGTTGCGCCCGGGCACGAAGTTGTTCAGCGTGGGCGCAGGCGGCTCCGCCAGTTGCAGCAGCAGTTGTTGCATCATTTCTTGTACAGGCTGCTGTTGAGATACTGGCGCCCGAGGTGGCGCAGGCCCACCAGCAGGGCTGCGCTCGCGGGCAAGGCCAGCAAGATGCCGAAGAAGCCGAAGATCTGGCCGAAGGCGAGCAAGGCGAAAATCACCGCAACCGGATGCAGGCCGATGCGCTGTCCGACCAGCAGCGGCGTCACCAGCATGCCTTCCAGCGCCTGGCCGATGCCGAATACGATCCATACCGGAATGACGCCGTTCACGCCGGGAAACTGCATGAATGCCACCAGGGTCGCGAGGATCAGGCCGGTGAGCATGCCGACATAGGGCACGAATACCAGCATGCCGGTGATGATGCCTATGGGCAGGGCGAATTCCAGCCCGACCAGCCACAGCCCGAGGACATAGAGCACGCTCATCAGGATCATCACCGCGATCTGGCCGCGCAGGAATTCGGCCAGGACGGCGTCGATCTCGGCGGCGATGCCGGTTAGGTTCGAGTGCCAGCGCCGCGGCAGCAAGCCTTCGATTCGCGCCAGCAGCGTGTTCCAGTCGCGCAGCAGGTAGAACAGCACCACCGGCACCAGCAGCAGGTTGACGACGAAGCCCAGCACGGCGAGCCCGCCGATTTTGATCGAGGCGAACAGTTTCATACCCAGGCCGTCCGCTCCCTGCAGGTTTTCCTGCAGCAGGCTCTTCAGCGCGGCCAGGTCGAACTGCAGCTCCACATCGAACCGGGCTTTGAGCCAGGGCGCCAGCTTGTCGTTGAGTTGGGCCAGCAGACCGGGGAGCCGCTCCGACAGCAGACCCACCTCCTTGATGAACAGCGGCAGCAGGATCAGGAGCAGCAGCACCAGCAGGCCGGCGAGCAGGATCATCATCAGCCCCGTGCCCAAGGCGCGGCGCACCCGGTGGCGCGCCAGCCAGCTCACCAGCGGGTTGCTGATATAGGCGAGAATGGCGGCAAACAGGAAAGGCGCCAGTATCGGGCTAAGCGCGTAGAGCAGCGCAATGAGTGCCGCTGCCGGAATAAACCACCACAGATTGTTCAGCTCGGCCGGGATTTTGGGCGTCATTTCGAGTAGACTTTGCACTGCAAAGCCCAAAACTGTAGCCGTATCTCGCCAAACATACAAATCTTGAATACTCCCCCAGAAAAATCCCTGTCTTACCGCGACGCCGGCGTGGACATCGACGCCGGCGACGCCCTAGTCGAGGCGATCAAGCCTTATGCCCGGCGCACCATGCGGCCCGAAGTGCTGACTGGCATCGGCGGCTTCGGCGCGCTGGTCGAGATTTCGAAGAAATACCGCGAGCCGGTACTGGTGGCCGGCACCGACGGCGTCGGCACCAAGCTCAAGCTCGCGTTCCACCTGAACCGCCACGATACGGTCGGCATCGACCTCGTGGCGATGAGCGTCAACGACGTGCTGGTGCAGGGCGCGGAGCCGCTGTTCTTCCTCGATTACTTCGCCTGCGGCAAGCTGGACCTTGCCAGCGCCACCGACGTGATCAAGGGCGTCGCGCGCGGCTGCGAACTGGCCGGCTGCGCGCTGATCGGCGGCGAGACCGCTGAAATGCCCAGCATGTATCCGGCCGGGGAGTACGACCTCGCCGGTTTCGCCGTCGGGGTGGTGGAGAAAAGCGCGATCATCGACGGCAAGGACATCGTGCCCGGCGACGCGGTGCTGGGGCTCGCGTCCAGCGGCGCCCACTCCAACGGCTATTCGCTGATCCGCGCCATCATCGAGCGCGCCCAGCCCGACCTGCAGGCGGACTTCCACGGCCGAGCGCTGGCCGACGTGCTGCTCGAACCGACGCGCATTTACGTCAAGCCGCTGCTCGCGCTGATGCAGGCAATCAAGGTCAAGGGGCTGGCGCATATCACCGGTGGCGGACTGGTCGAAAACATCCCGCGCGCGCTGCCCGAGGGCGTGACCGCGGTGCTGCAAAAATCGGCCTGGACCATGCCGCCGCTGTTCAACTGGCTGCAGCAGCACGGCGGCGTCGCCGAGGCCGAAATGCACCGCGTGTTCAATTGCGGCATAGGCATGACCCTGATCGTGGCCGAAGAGCATGCCGCCGCGGCGCAACGCCTGCTCACCGAAGCCGGCGAGCGCGTCTACCGCATCGGCCGCATCGAGACTAGGGCGCCGGGACAGGCCCGGACCGTCGTCCTCTAGCGGCCTGCGCACGGGACGGGGGGCAGCGGCATGGCGGCGGCGCGCAACAGCTTCAGTATGTTTCCGCTAGGCGATTCGGCCGTGCTCGCCGAATTCGGCACCAGCCTCGACCTCGAGGTGAACGCGAGGCTGCAACGCCTGGCCGAGGCGGTGCGCGCGAAGGGCCTGCCCTGGATCTGCGACATCGTTCCCGCGCTGGGCTCGCTGGCGCTGCATTTCGATCCGGCACGCGTTCCCGCGGGGCTAGATCCGGTCGCGGCCGCAGAGGGCCTGCTCAAGGATTGCCTGCGCGTCGGCCTCGCCGCGCGCCGGGCGCGTCCCGTGTCGCTGGAGGTTCCGGTGTGCTACGACGCCGAGTTCGCACCCGACCTCGACGAAGTGGCCAAGCTGGTGAAGCTTACGGTGGACGAGGTCGTGCGCCGGCATGCGGCCCCCGGGCACTGCGTTCTGATGATGGGGTTCGCGCCCGGTCAGCCCTACATCGGCGGTCTGGATGCCGCGCTCGCCGTGCCGCGCCGCGCGACGCCGCGCACGCGCGTGCCGGCCGGTTCGGTCGCGATCGCGAACGCGCAGACCGCCGTGTATCCGTTCGAGATCTCGGGCGGCTGGAATGTCATCGGACGCACGCCGCTCAAGGTGTTCGACGTGACGCGTGACCCGGCGGCGCTGTTCGTTCCCGGCATGAGCGTACGTTTCGTGGCGATCACCCGCGCCGAATACGAGCGCCGGCGCGCGCCGTGACGCTACGTGTCCTGCGGCCCGGTCTTTATACGACGGTGCAGGACCTGGGCCGATACGGCCTGCAGCACCTGGGCGTCGTGCCCTGCGGTGCGATGGACGCGGTGGCGCACCGGCTGGCCAATGCACTCGTCGGCAACGAGCCGGGCGCGGCGACGCTCGAATGCACGGTCATCGGCCCGGAACTGCAGTTCGAGCAGGCGGCGCTGGTTGCGCTGTGCGGCGCGGCGTTCGAGGCGACGCTAGAGGGCGAGGCCATGCCGCAGAACCGCCCGGTGCTGCTACCGGCCGGGGCGCGCCTGCGCGTCGGGCGTACGCTGCGCGGCGTGCGCGGCTATCTCGCAGTGGCGGGCGGGATCTGCGTTCCCGCCGTGCTGGGGAGCCGCAGCACTTACGTGCCCGCGACCTATGGCGGGCTCGAAGGCCGGGCGCTGCGCGTGGGCGATGTGATCGCGCTCGCCGCGGCGGCGCCGGCGCTCGCCGCGGCGCGTTTCGCCAGGCTGAGAAACGCGCGCACCGCCGCGCGCTTCAGGAGCACGGGCTGGCACGTCGAGGCGATGACGCTGCCGTCCGGGGCGACTATTGCCGTGCGTGCGATGGAAGGTCGCCATTACGCCGAGTTCGACGCGGGCTCGAAACGCGCGTTTTTCGATGCGACCTGGCGCATCTCGCAGGATTCGAACCGCATGGGATTCCGGCTCCTGGGGCCGGCGCTGGTACGCCGCAGTTCGGGTGAACTGCTGTCCGAGCCCACCTGCCTCGGCACGGTGCAGGCGCCGGCCGACGGCAGCGTGATCGTGCTCATGGCCGATCACCAGACCACCGGCGGCTACCCCAAGATCGCCGAAGTCGCGGGCGCCGACGTGGCCCTGCTGTCGCAGCTTGCGCCGGGCGGCGGCTTGCGCTTCGCGCGCTGCAGCGCAGGCGAGGCGCGCGACGCGCTGCGGGGGCTGCATGCGAAAATCGAGAGCATCATTCGCGGGATTGAACTTCAGTACGGAGGCTGAGCCTACATGAAAACGATCGATCTCAACTGCGACATGGGCGAGAGCTATGGGCACTGGCGGATGGGCGATGACGCGGCGATCATGCCGCTGGTCACGTCGGCCAACATCGCGGCGGGGTTTCACGGCGGCGATCCGGCGACGATACGCAACACCGTGCGCATCGCAGTCGAGCACGGCGTCGCTGTCGGCGCGCATCCCTCGCTGCCCGATCTGATGGGCTTCGGGCGCCGGGTGATGAAAATTACGCCGCAGGAGGCCTACGACCTGGTGCTCTACCAGGCGGGCGCGGTCGAGGCGTTTGCGCGCGCCGCGGGCGCGCGCCTGCACCATGTCAAATGCCACGGCGCGTTCTACAACATGGCGGTGAATGACGCAGCCCTCGCCGAGGCGATCGTGCGCGCGGTGAAGGACCTGGGCGGCGGCACCTTGCTCTACGCGCTCTCGGGCAGCCGCATGATGGCGCTCGCGGCGGCGCACGGCGTGAGGGCGATCGCCGAGGTGTTCGCCGACCGCGGCTACGAAGACGATGGCACGCTCGCGCCGCGCGACGCGCCGGGCGGCATGATCGAGGAAGCGGCGAAATCGGTGGCGCAGGCGCTGGGCATGGTCGAGCAAGGCGTCGTCGTCAGCCGCCACGGCTCGCACGTCGCGGTCTCGGCCGACACGATCTGCCTGCATGGCGATCAGCCGGGCGCGGTCGTGTTCGCCAAGGCCTTGCGCCAAGCCTTCGCCGATCGCGGGCTGGGCTTCGCCGCGCCTTAGGGGTTTGTTATCGCATTTGCTGATCGCGTTCCCGATCGGCTGCGTCTTGCGCCGGGGAACAGCGGTCGCATGGCGCTTGTGCTAGATTGGAACCGTGGCAGAGGGTGTGCGGACCTTTATGACCAACGTAAGCAGCAAGTTTTCGCGTAAATTGCTTTGCCTGGCGGTGGCGGGCGCCTGCGTGCGCAGCGCCGTTGCCGGTCCCGCAGCGCCCGTGGTCAATGCGGGCCACGCGAGCTACGACCCGGCGACCCTGACGGTCACGTCAACCACCGCGCACACCCAGATCAACTGGCGGAGTTTCAATGTCGCCGCCGGCGAGGTGGTGAATTTTGTCCAGCCCAACGCGCAAAGTTCGGTGCTCAACCAGGTATTCAATCCGCAGGCGCTCAACATCCTGGGCAGCCTGAAGTCCAATGCGAGCGTGCTGTTCATGAGCAACGGCAGCGTTTCCGGTCCCGGCGTGAAGCTGGACCTGGCCGGCATGGTCAGTACTTCGCTGCGCTTGCCGGACATGGCGCCGGCGCTGAGCGGCGTCGAGACCCTGGCGCGGGCCAGGCCGCTGGCCACGCTCGCTGGCGGACGCATTTACGTGATCAGCCAGGATGAACAAGCCGTCACGGTGGTCGAGGGCGAAGTCGTGCTCCATCCAGGTAAGCGCGTAGAGCTGACCGGCGCGGCCACGCCTAGGCTGCGGGTGGAATTGTTCGCGCCGGAGGCGGAGTCGATCAACCTGAGTCGCCTGGTCGCGGGCAAAGGCGAAACAGGCATGTTCGCCGGGTTGTTCAAAGTGCCCGCTGCCGCGCGCCAGGCGGTGCAGCGCGATGCGGGCGCCGTATTGACCGCCTCTGCGGATATCCAGGGCCGGGTTCTGGAGCGGTTCTACCGCTACGCCTTGATGTATGCGCGGCTGCGCGACGAAACCAGGCAGCCGGCGGGCGGCGTGTTGCAGGTCGCAGCCGCACCAACTAGCAAAGCGATGCTACCGGCGATCCGGTCCCGACTCAGTGTATTGCCGCGGGATATCGAAATCGGCGCGCCCCGGTCGCAGGAACTGGCGCTACGCCCGGCGTCCTTGCCGCTTTCCGCAGAGGCGGAACCAGCTTCAAGCCTGCCACAGAGGCAGGCCGCCTCGGTCGCAGAGCAGAGCGAAGCGCAAACCGACGACGCGCCTGTGCTCGCGTACGTAGCGGCCGAGCCTCCCGCCGACGCGGTCGCAACACCGGCATCGCAGCCAGTCATGGTCGCCGTCGCAAGTGCAGCGCAACCCGATAGCGCACCCCTGCTTGCGTACGTCGCGGTCGAGCCGCCCGCCGAGTCGGTCGCGACGCGGAATCCGCCGCTGGCCGCGGTCGCCGCACAAAGCCTAGCGCAATCCGATAGCGCACCCGCGCTGGTATTCGCCGCTGTCGAGCCGCCGGCTGAATTCGCGCCTGCACGGCCGGCGCAAAAGGAAGCCGAATCCGCGCCGGGCCGCCTAGCTCCGTCGTCGTCGCCTACGGTCGTCGTGGTCGCGCTGGCGCAGCACACCCTGGCTGCCGCGCCACGGGAGGAAGCCGCTGTGAAAGAGGTGCGCATCGAGCGCCGAGCGCCGCGTTATTTCACCGACTACCGCGGCGCCATGTTCTTCATGTAACGCCGCGGGGGCCTGCCTCGGCGGTCGCTCGAACCGGCAGGACGTTAGCTGCCGCGCCTGGCCAGATAGATCCCGGCAAGCACGACGAGTCCGCCCAGCATCTGCGTCGGCGCCACAGCTTCGCCCAGCAGCGCCCAGGCGTAGAGGGCGGCCAGCACCGGCTGCAGCAACAGGCTCACCGAGGAGAACGACGCCGGCAGATGGGCGAAGCCGTAGGCGATCAGGCTCTGTCCGGCGATATGGGGGATCAGGGCCAGGCCGATCAAAACCAGCCAGCCGTTCGCCGACTGCGGCAGGAACACGTCGGCGGTGGCGAGCGCGTAGGGAAACAGGGCGATGGCGGCGACGCTGGTGCTGACCGCCATGATGCCCGCGGTCGTGGTGCGCACGCTCGCCGATTTGATCGCCAGCATGTAGCCGGCGTAGAACACCGCGGTCAGCACGCCGAGGGCGTCGCCGACGAGTGCGCGGCCACCGAGCGCAAAGTTGGGGCCGATCAGCAGCACGGCGCCGCCCAGGGTCACCGCCAGCGCGATCAGGAACAGGCGCGACACGCGCGCTCGGAACAGCAGCCAGGCGCCCAGGGTCACGAATATCGGCGCGAAATTCGCTTCCAGCGTCGAGTTCGCAACCGAAGTGTAGAGGATGGCGATATGCCAGGCGCCGAGGTCGCCGGCGAAGCACAAGCCGGCGATGAGCAGCGGCTTCCACGGCCAGCGCGCGCCGCCTTGGGTGCGCGGCGACAGGCGCACCCATAGCCACAGCGGCGCGGCCGCCAGCGCAACGCGCCAGAACGCGCTGGCGCCCGGCCCGGTGTCCGACAGGCGCACGAATATAGGCGCGAAGGCGATGGCCGCGGCCCCGAGGAGCAAGGCGGCGAAGGCGAACGTCTTTTGCGATGCTTCGCCTGCCGTGCCGTCGGCGCGGCTCATGCCGGCCGCGGCGCTGTCGCACCGTGCTGCGCGTTGCCGCTTGCGCGCAGTTCGGGATCGAGCGCCACGCGCTGGTCGAACACGAAGCACGCGCCGCGGAAATGCGCGCCGCCGCAGTGCTCGAAATAGTTGAGTATGCCGCCGTCCAACTGGTACACGTCGCGAAATCCCTGGCTGATCAGCCAGGGCGCGGCTTTTTCGCAGCGTATGCCGCCGGTGCAGAACGTGACGACGGGCCGGTCCTTCAGCGCGTCGGCTAGCGCTTGGGTCGCGCGCGGAAATTCGCTGAAGGACTTCAAGTCCAGCGCGAGCGTGTTTTCGAACGAGCCCAGCTCCACCTCGAACTGATTGCGCGTATCGAGCAGCACGATGTCCCGCCCTTCGTCCAGCCAGAGTTTGAGTTCCTGCGGCGCGAGCCGCGGCGCCGGCGCTTTGAGCGGGTCGATTTCCGGGCGCCGCATCGAGACGATCTCGCGCTTGATCCTGACCAGCAGGCGCTTGAACGGCTGGGTGGCCGACCAGCTGCGTTTGACTTCCATCGCGCCAAAACGCTGGTCCGCGCGCAGCGCGTCCAGGCAGGATTCAATCTCCGGCTCTGCGCCGGCGAGAAACAGGTTGATGCCTTCGGCGGCGATGAGCACCGTGCCTTTGAGACCCAGCGATTTGCAGCGCGTCCTGATTTCGTCGCCTAGCTCGGGCAGGCGGTCAAGGGGGACGAAACGGTAAGCGGCGATATTCAGGACAGGCATGGCTTTCTCGCACCCAGCGCAAGGGGCGACGGGGGCGGCAATTATACAAGAGCAGCAGGCTAAGGCACGCTGCACGCGGTCACCCGGCGCGGTCCGCGGCTGCAGACCGTTGATTTGTTTCGAACGTCCTGCGCGCCGGGAAGCGGGTGGTAAAATTTCCACGACCGCAACCCACACAGCCCATGACCCCCGCCTTCGTCCATTTACGCTTGCACAGCGAATTCACCGTCACCGACGGTATCGTGCGCATCGACGAGGCGGTGGCGCGCGCGGCCGCGGACGGCATGCCCGCGCTGGCCGTGACCGACCTCGCCAATTTGTTCGGCATGGTGAAGTTCTACAAGGCCGCGCGCGGCGCCGGCGTGAAGCCGGTCATCGGCTGCGATGTCTGGATAGGCAACGAAACCGAGCGCGACAAGCCTACACGACTGTTGCTCTTGTGCCGCAACCGCAAGGGTTTCCTGCAGTTGTCCGAACTGCTCACCCGCGCCTGGCTGGAAAACCAGGTTCGCGGCCGCGCCGAGATCAGGAAGGACTGGCTGAGCGCGCCGGGCGTCGACGGCCTGCTCGCCCTGTCCGGGGCGCAGGCGGGGGACATCGGCGGCGCGCTCGCCCAGGACAATGTCGCGCAGGCCGAGCGCCTGGCGGCGGAATGGGCCGCGCTGTTCCCGCAGCGTTTCTATATCGAGTTGCAGCGATCGGGGGCCGCCGCCACCGAACACTATATTCAGCGCGCGCTCGCGCTCGCCGGCCGGCTGGCGTTGCCGGTGGTCGCGACCCACCCGGTGCAGTTTCTCAAGCCTGAAGAATTTCTCGCCCACGAGGCGCGCGTGTGCATCGCCGAGGGTTATGTGCTCGCCGACCAGCGCCGGCCGCGCGTGTTCACGCCGGAGAGCTACTTCAAGACGCAGGCGGAAATGGCCGCGCTGTTTGCGGATATTCCCGAAGCGCTCGCCAATAGCGTGGAGATCGCGCGCCGCTGCAATCTCGTGCTGGAACTCGGCAAGAGCAAGCTGCCGCCGTTTCCCACGCCGCAAGGCGTGCCCCTGGAGGACTATCTGGCGCAGCAGGCGGGGCAGGGCCTCACGCGGCGGCTGGCGAAATTATTTCCGGACGATGCGGCGCGTACGCGGCGCGAACCCGAGTATCGCGCGCGCCTCGCGTTCGAGATCAAGACCATCACCCAGATGGGTTTCTCCGGTTATTTCTTGATCGTCGCCGACTTCATCAACTGGGCCAAGGCGAACGACGTTCCGGTGGGGCCCGGGCGCGGCTCCGGCGCGGGTTCGCTGGTCGCCTATTCCCTCGGCATCACCGACCTCGATCCGCTGCGCTACGACCTGTTGTTCGAGCGCTTCCTCAATCCGGAGCGGGTGTCCATGCCCGACTTCGACATCGATTTCTGCCAGGACGGCCGCGACCGGGTCATCGAGTACGTGAAGAAGAAGTACGGCGCCCAGTCGGTGTCGCAGATCGCCACTTTCGGCACGATGGCGGCGAAGGCGGTGGTGCGCGACGTCGGGCGGGTGATGGAATGGAATTACGGCCGCACCGACGAGCTGGCCAAGATGATCCCGTTCGCGCCGGGCAAGCTGATCACGCTCCAGATGGCGCGCGAGATGGAGCCGCGCCTCGCCGAGCGCGAGCAAAGCGACGAGGAAACGCGCGAGTTGCTCGCGCTCGCCGGGCAGCTCGAAGGCCTGACGCGCAATGTCGGCATGCACGCGGGCGGCGTGCTGATCGCGCCGGGCAAGCTCACGGATTTTTGCCCGTTGTACACGGCGCAGGGCGCCGAGAGCGTGGTGTCGCAGTTCGACATGAAGGACGTCGAAGCCGTGGGCCTGGTCAAATTCGACTTTCTCGGCCTGACCACGCTCACCATACTCGACTGGGCCATGCGCCATATCCGCAGCCGGCGCTACGGCGAGCCGCGGCCGGATTTCCTGCTGGAGACGATCCCGCTCGACGACCCCGCGATCTACAAGATCTTCGCCGGCGCCAACACCACCGCCGTGTTCCAGTTCGAATCGCGCGGCATGCGCGACCTGCTGAAGCAGGCGCGCCCCGACCGCTTCGAGGACATTATCGCGCTGGTGGCGCTGTACCGCCCTGGTCCGATGGACCTGATTCCCGATTTCATCGAACGCAAGCAGGGCAAGCAGCGGGTCGAATACGTGGATCCGCGCCTGCAGCCTATCCTCGGTTCGACCTACGGCATCATGGTCTACCAGGAACAGGTGATGCAGATCGCACAGGTGATCGGCGGCTACAGTCTCGGTAGCGCCGACCTGCTGCGCCGCGCCATGGGCAAGAAGAACCAGGAGGAGATGGACCAGCAGCGCGACATCTTCGTCTCCGGCGCGCAAACCAACGGGCTGGACCAGAAGAAGGCGAACGAACTGTTCGATTTGATGCAGAAGTTCGCCGGCTACGGCTTCAACAAGTCGCATGCCGCGGCCTACGCGCTGGTCGCGTGCCAGACCGCCTACCTTAAAGCGCATTTCCCGTCCGAATTCATGGCAGCCAACTTGTCGGCGGTGATGGACGACACCGACAAGGCGCACGGCATCTATGTCGACGCGCTGGCCAACGGCCTGAAGGTGCTGCCGCCGGACATCAACAGCGGCGCCTACCGTTTCGTGCCGGTGGACGAGACGAGCATCCGCTACGGCCTGGGCGCGGTGAAAGGCACGGGGGAATCGGCAATCGGCGCCATCGTGCGTGCGCGCGAGGCGGGCGGGGCGTTTCGTGACCTGTTCGATTTCTGCGAGCGCATCGATAAGCGTGTGGTCAACCGGCGTGTGGTCGAGGCGCTGGTGCGCGCCGGGGCGTTCGATTGCGTCGATCCGGACCGCGCCGTCCTGTTCGCTTCGGTCGGCATCGCGCTCGAGGCGGCGGAGCAGCGCGAGCGCAATGCGCAGCAGGTCAACCTGTTCGGCGACTCAGGCGGCGCCGGCGCGGAGCGCCCTGCGCCCGTCGGCGCCGAGCGCTGGGACGAGGGGCGCGTGCTGAAGGAGGAAAAGATGAGCCTCGGCTTTTACCTCTCCGGCCATCCCTTCAGCGCCTATCGCGCGGAGGTGCAGCGCTTCGTGCGCAGTTCCTTGAAGAGCCTGCAGCCCGGCGCCAGCTTCGAGCAGCAGCAACGCAGCCAGCTCATTGCCGGCGTGGTCGAATCGGTGCGCATCCAGAGGACGCAGAGCGGGCGCATGGTGATCCTCAACCTGAGCGACGGCAGCGCCGCACAGGAGGTCACCATTTACAACGAGGTGTTCGACCAGTACCGGGATCTGTGCAAAGAGGACAACCTGCTGGTGATCGAAGCCAAGCTCAAGACCGTGCGGCGGGCTGCGGCGGGCGAGGAGGGCGACGTCAGCTTCATGCGCATCATCGCCGATAGGATTTACGATCTGGCGGCGGCGCGCAGCCACTTCGCCAAGGGCATACGCCTGTCGATCAACGGCGAGGCCAGCCGCGCGAGCTCCGCCGCGGCGGCGGCCGCCCGCCTCAAGGATCTGCTCGCGCCCTACCGCAAGGGCGCCTGCCCGGTGTGCGTCTGCTACCACAACGACGCGGCGAGCTGCGAAATGCGCCTCGGCGATGAATGGCGCGTCAGGCTGGACGACGCTCTGATGCAGTCTTTGCGGGACTGGCTGCGCCCGGAAAACGTGCAGGTGCTCTACCCGTGAGGGCGCGAGCAGAACTTATTCGGTAGGCCGCAGTTCGAAGCCGGAAAATACCCCTTCGGTGTTGCCAAGGTCCACGCGTTCGACCTCGGCTGCCGCCGGTCCGCGCCGCGCCCAGGCGATCAGCGTCGCGACCGCTTCGGGCGTGCCCGCGATCACCGCTTCGACGCTGCCGCCGCGGCGGTTGCGCACCCAGCCGGTTACGCCCAGACCCTGCGCCTGCTCCATGAAGTGGTAGCGAAAGCCCACACCCTGTACCCGGCCGAAAATAGCGAGATGCTTGACCATGTCTGTCCACACGTGCGCCACGTGCACGACAATATAGCGCAAACAAGGGCACGCCGCCCTGAGGCGGCATGTCCGGTGTCGCAGCATACCGGTCCCGTGCCCATGGGGCATCGGGACCGTCTGCAGGCTACTTGTTCTGGTCGATCATGTACTGGACCGCGGCCTGCACCTCTTCTTCGCTCTTGGCCCCGCCCTTGGGCGGCATCGGCTTCTTGCCTTTCATCACGACTGCGCTCAAGGCGTCGGCGCCCTGCGCGATCAGCGGCGCCCAGGCGGCTTTGTCGCCCATCTTGGGCTTCATCGCCGTATGGCAGCCCTTGCACGACTTGTCGAATACCGCTTTACCGTCCGCGGCCGCGGCTTGTCCGCCGACCATGAGTGCCGCAACCGTTCCCGCCAGGATCATCATGCGTTTCATTTCGTCTTCCTTTCACGTTGAGATTCAAAATCGAAGCTATCGAATCAATCGAACCCGCCTGTCGACCGAGGTTGTTCGGCCTCGGCCGGCGCGGGCCGGTTCCGCCACTGCAATTCAAGAGGGGGCGTGCGTCGCCGCGTCCGCCCAGGGCGGGAACAACCGGGTCAGCACATACAGCAGGCCGAGCGGCGCCGTGGTCAGGAAAATCGCCATCAGCGCGCCTTCCTTGCCCCAGAACGGCAGGTGATAGCTCAACAATCCCTTGCCGGTCTTGGAGATTTCCTGCCCGCCGATGACCACGTTCCAGCGCATCATGAACACGGAAAACAGCACCAGGCAGGCGCACACGGTGACCCCGACGATCAATGCCTTGCCGGTCGTGCCGCGCCAGATCATGTACGACAGCCAGAGGAAGGGCGTGATTGCGCCGACGGCAAACTGCAGGACGAAGTACGGAATCAGCAGCGGGCCGGTCACGTATTGCATGATCATGTCCATGCCCTCGCGGTTCTTATAGACCATGTTGGCGAACTCCAGGCCTTCGAGCAGTAGCGCGACCATGATGAAGGCCCAGATCGTGTAGGCGAGGCCTTTGAGGCAGGCCAGATCCACCGGTATCTTGCGCATCTTGCAGGTCGCGACATAGAGCACCGCCAGCAGAGACACGCCCGAGATGATGGCCGAGAACAGGAAAATGACCGCCATCAGATCGGAGGACCACCATTCGCGCGCCTTGACCGAGCCGTACATGAACCCGACATAGCCGTGCAGGCCGTGGGCGCCCGGGATGCCGATGACGGCCAGGGCGAAAATCCACTTCTTGTCGTAGCGCAGGGAACGCTCGGACACGTCGTAGGAGCCCAGGGTCAGCAGGCGGTAGAATTTTCCCAGCAGATCCGTTCTTTTTTGCGCCTGCTCGACGATGTACGGGCGGTTGGCGAACCAGCCTTCCACCAGCAGCAGGGCGACGTAAAAACTCGCGAAAAAGCCGAACATCGCCATGGCCGAGGTCAGATGCGGCGTGATGGTGGCGTTGAATGCGCGTTCCGGATGCCCGAGGTGCAAGAGCAGCGGCGTGGGCACGAAGATCATGAAGCTGAGCGAAGTCAGCAGGGCCATGTGCGCCACCGGCTTCAGGCGCTCGAAGCCGAACACCTGATACAGGCTGGACACCGTAAACGCGCCTGCGACCAGCCCGGTGATGTAGGGATAGACGGCGATGAGTATCGACCATTCGAATACCGTTTCGTTCGGATAAACCCAGCCCGTGTAAGGGGCGAAATGAATAATCGATTCCACTAGTTCACCTCTTTGTCGATGCCAACATAGAAAACGTTCGGCGCATTGCCCATGTCGGGCTTGAGCACCTGCACCCGGTTATTGCGTATGAACAGGCTGACCGGGCTCTGCTTGTCCTTCAGGTTGCCGAACACGCGGGCGCCCACCGGGCATACCTCCACGCAGGCCGGCTGCAGTCCCTTGGTGATGCGGTGATAGCACCAGGTGCATTTGTCCGCTACGCCCTTTTCCTCGTTCAGGAAACGCGCGCCGTAGGGGCAGGCCTGCACGCAGTAGCGGCAGCCGATGCAATAGGTCTCGTCGACCAGCACGACGCCGTCCTCGGTCTTGAACGTGGCCCCGGTCGGGCAGACCTGCACGCAGGACGGATGGGTGCAGTGATTGCACAGCTTGGGCACGAAGAACGCCTTGTCCACCTTCGCGTCCTTGTAGCGGTTGGCAAAGCGGAAGGTCTTTTCCGAACCGGACGCCTCGATGTTGACCGGGTCCTGCTGGCTGTCGATGCGTGTCTCCTTCTCGTCTTCGATGTGGACGTAGCGCTCCACCCAGGTGCGGAACTGGTGCGCGTTCTGCGGTACCGAGTTTTCGGTCTTGCACGCTTCGACGCAGCGCAGGCAGCCGATGCATTTCGTCGCGTCCACGCCGAAAGCCCACTGGTGCTTAGTCCAGTCGTAGTCCTTGGTTGGAAACGAAGCGCCGTCGGCGGCAGGTTCGGTTTTTGCCGAGGCAGTCGGCAGGATGCCCAATGTCGCGGCGCCCACCGCGGCGCCGGCGCAGGTCGCGGCACCGCCGAGTTTGGCGAGGAATGCGCGCCGCGCCACCAACGTTGGTGCTGAATCTTCCTTTTTCATGGTTTCGTCTTCCCTTACTTGGTGGACTGACAGCTTTGCGCAGCGTAGTAGGCAGCGAGGTTTGCGATGTCGGTGTCGCTCAGGCTCTTGGCGACACCCGCCATCATCGGGTCTTTGCGCAGCCCCGCCTTGAACGCCTTGAGCACGTTCACCAGATAGCCGGGCTTTTGCGCGGCCAGCGTCGGCCAGGCGGGATTGCCGCCCCTGCCGGCTTGTCCATGGCAGGCGACGCAATTGGCTGCCAGGCTCTCGCCTGCGGCGACATCGCCGACAGGCTTCCCGCCGGTCGTCGCTTTGCAGCTCAAGCCGGCGTAGTAAGCCGCGAGGTTCTGGATGTCGGTGTCGCCCAGCGCCTGCGCCATCGGCGTCATCATCGCGTCCGACTGGTCGCCGGATTTGTAGGCCGCAAGTATGCGCACGAGATACGCACCGTTCTGTCCGGCAAGGTTGGGCCAGGTGTCGTTCGGGCTGATTCCGCTCGCGCCGTGACAGCTGGCGCAGGCTTCGGCGCTCGCCTTGCCTGCCGTGGCGTTCCCGGTGACCTTGGCTGCGGCGGTGGAGATCTTGGGGGAGTGCGGGTTATGGCAAATGTTGCATTGTTGTCCGCCCGAGTGCTGCGCAACCTGGATCTGCGGCTGCGTGACCGGTCGTCCAGTCATGGCTTCGTGGCATTGGGTGCATAGTTTCACCGTGTCGGTGGGAATCAGCATCTTCTTGTCCTGCGGGTGGCCTTGAGCCGGACCATGGCAGACCTCGCAGATCACGCTCTTGTGGCTGCCGGCCGACCATTGCGCCCGGCGCTCGGTGTGGCAGCCGTGGCAATAGCGCGGCGTCTGGTAGACCGGCTCCTTCGCCGCGATTTCCGGCACCGCGTTGGCGCGGTAATGGCCGAAGCGATAAAACGAATCGACTGTGAGCAGCGGCGCGGCGATCGCAGACACGACAACGACAGCAACAATCAGGAGAATCAATCGAACGATATGCTTGGGCATGGTTGCCTTTCAGGTCAGCGGTTGAGGCCGTCTAAAAAATAGGGAGAGGGCGAGCGTTCCAGGAAAAATTTTTCGCGTTTCAAGTCTTGATAGCGGCCGCCGAAATAGCTGCTATTGGGGAAAGCGTTGCGGGAGATTTCCTCGGCTACCCCGCGCGCTTCGCGCGCGCTGTTGGCGAACACGACGATGCGCGTATTCGGGTCGAGGTATTGCAGGCGGCGGTCCTGCTTGGCCTTGCCCGCCTCGCCGGCAAGGATGCTCTGCGCGGTTGGTATGGTGCCGGCGGCGTATTGCGCGCGGCTGCGCGCATCGACGATCACGGCGTTGCCGGCGCGAAAAATCAGCCGAAAGCCCTGCAGGGTCGTTTCCGCGGCGTTGCCCAGAATGCGCCACAGCGGCAGCCCGAGCTGATAGCGGCTTACGTTCGTATAGCCCAGGCGCACGAGATCATCGGATTTGGATTTGGCCAAATCGCAGAACGGGCCGTTGGAATACACCACCATGGCGGCGCTGCGGTCGGCATAGGTCTGGGTGAAACGGCCCAGTTGCTTTTCGTCGAGGTTGACGCTTCCCGGAATATGCGCCATCGCGTACTCGTCTTTGGGCCGCGCATCAAACACGATGGCGCTGCCTTTGGACAGGATGATCTGCATCTCGTCGGTCGAGATCTCCGGCGTCGACCGGCCTTGCTCCTCCGCTATGGCTTGGTAGATGTTCGGCCTGGCATTTGACGCAAACGCGGCCGGCATGGCGCCGGGCAAGCACAACAGAGCCGCGGCCAGCATTGCCGTCGACATCAAGGTTCTCGAGCAGATAAGGCATAGCGCAGACATGGCACTTTTTCTTGTTCCTTGGATTGCATGATGCGCAACCGGCGGCGCGGCCACAACGGACTCTGGGCGCGATTTCAGGCGGACCTGCGCGACCTTGGTCTGAGACCTCGAGCGGCGGCCGCAAGCGGTGGTGATCGCGCTGCTACGCCTCCAGGACGCACGGAATACACGATGAATTAGATAGATCGCTCAGATCGCGCGCATGCGTCCGCAGGGCAGGACCGCGTTGGACCATGCGCCGATCCCACCCAGGCTCCCCCGGGGCGGTTCGCTGCATATTCATTTTGCGATGGGTTCTTAGGATAAACTTGCCGCAAGATGAACGCGTTCTCCAGACTCAGCCTCGTCCACCGGTTCCTGCTGATCGGATTCCTGATTCTGCTGGGCGGGATGGCGCTGATCGGCACCTGGGTCGGCAGCCAGATTGAAACCGGGGTGATCAGCAGCACCGGAATCGTGACCAACATGTATCTGGACGGGGCGATTTCGCCCCACGTGCAGTCCTTGTCCGGAGGCGAGCGCCTGGACGATGCGGACCGGGTCGCCCTGGACCGCATGTTGTCCGGCAGTCATCTGGGCGAGCACATCGTCGCGCTCAAAATCTGGGGCCGCAACGGACGCATCATCTACGACAGCGCCGATCCGTCTGCTGTGGGGACCGTATATGCGATGGAGCCGCAGTTGGTGTCGGCGTTTGCCGGGGAGGTGCGCTCGCGCGTTGTGGAAAAAGCCGAACTGGCAAGAGTATTCAGGAACAGCGACTGGTCGCGCCTGATCGAGACCTACACCCCGCTGCACGCCGACAGCGACCGGTCGGTGCTGGCGGTCGCGGGGTTTTTCAATCCTGCCGGCGGCCTGGAGCAAAGCGTGCGCTCGGCGCAGTTGCGCAGCTGGGGTGTGCACGGGTTGATCACTCTGGCGATGCTGGTGCTGCTTGCCACATTGGTGAGAAAAGCGAACGACACCATCGCGGCGACGCAGCGGCAGCTCAATGAAAAGGTGGAACAGCTCACCGCGCTGCTGGCGCAGAACGAACAGCTCCATGAGCGGATCAATCGCGCCGCGGCCCGCACCATGGCGCTGAACGAGCAGTTCCTGCGCAATATCGCCACGGACCTGCACGACGGGCCGGGCCAGGGGCTGGCGCTGGCGTCGATGCGCATCGGGGCGCTGGGCGAAGTGTGCGGGAACTGCGAACATTCGGTAGGCCGGGCCGGCAACGTAAGCGAGGAGTTCCGCACGGTGCAGTTGGCGCTGCAGTCCGCGCTCACCGACCTGCGCGCGATCCTGCGCGGATTGCAATTGCCGGAAATCGAGCACCTGTCGCTGGCCGAAACCTTGCAGCGCGCCGCCGCGGACCATCAGCGCAACACGGGTGTCGCCGTCCCGGTCGCGCTCGGAGGCGCCCCGCAGTCGGCCCCGTTGCCGGTGAGAATCACGCTGTTCAGAGTGCTGCAGGAGTCGTTGGCCAACGGCTTTCGCCATGGCGGCGGCTGCAACCAGCGTGTAGCGGTGACCGGTTCCGCGGGCCAGGTCATCGTCGAAGTGGCCGACGACGGTCCGGGTTTCGATCCGGGCGGGTTGAAGGCGGACGGCCACTTCGGGCTAGACTGGATGCGCGAGCGGGTGGAGCTTCTGGGCGGCAGCTTCGAGGTGCGCAGCGCGTTTGGTCAGGGCGCCGTGGTGCGCGCCGCGCTTCCGCTAACGCAGATGGAGCATCACGATGGCTGAACGAATAAGCATACTGGTCGCCGACGATCACCCGCTGTTTCGCGAAGGGGTGGTGCATTCCCTCGCCTCGGAGCCGGACATCGACGTCGTCGGCCAGGCCTCGAGCGGCGAGGACGCGCTGCGTATGGCCTGTGATCTGGCTCCCGACGTGGTGATGCTCGACATCACCATGCCCGGCTGGGGCGGCATCGTTACCGCAGAAAAAATCCGGGCTGCCTGCCCCGCGGCCAAGGTGCTGATGCTGACGGTGGCCGAGGATGAGGACAAATTGCTCGCATCGTTCAAGGCCGGCGCGCGCGCCTATGTGCTCAAGGGGGTTTCCGCGCACGAGTTGGCGCGCGTGGTGCGCTCCGTGGCGCAAGGCGAGGTCTACGTCACGCCCTCGCTTGCGGCGGGGATCCTGGTCACGCTCACGCGCAGTCCGGCGCCGCACGATCCGCTGGAAGGCTTGACCGAGCGTGAGTCCGGGATACTGAAGCTGGTGGTACAGGGGCTGACCAACCGCGAAATCGGCGAACGCCTGCATTTGTCGGAAAAAACGATCAAGCATTACATCACCAATATCCTGGAAAAGCTGCATGTGCGCAGCCGCATGGAAGCGGCGATGCTGGCGGTGCGCGGCACGCAGCGCGAAGAGCCCGGCTAGCCCACCGGCGGCGCGTCGGCGCGATCGCGCCGACTGCGAAAAATCTTGGTTCATGTTAAAATCGCGCGGTTTTGTTGGCTGGCCAGCGCAGCAGACGCCAGCCGTTGGACCTACCCCCGGTTTCAGACAGCGGAATCTAGCGATGTTGGTCTCGCAGGCGCCGAGTATTGTGGATTTTGACGAACGTTTGAAGGAATACTGATGAAGCGAAGCGCCCAATTTCTTGTTGCCGCTATCCTCGCCGCCGGGGTTCTCGGCGCCGGGCTTATGCTGGCGCGAGCGGCGCCTGCCACAGCGGGCGGGTCGAGCGACGGCACCGGCGGCGATCTGCGCGCGGCGCTGGCGACGCCCCAGGACATTGCCGAAGGCAAGCGGGTGGCCGAAGCCTCGTGCGCCAGTTGCCATGGTTTGAGCGGCATTGCCAAGAGCAAGGACAAGGACATGCCCAATATCGCCGGCCAGCGTCCGGGCTACCTGTACCTGGAGATGCGGGTGTACCAGAACGGTGGGCGCGGCAACACGCCGATGAACAACGCGGTCAAATTCCTCAGCGACGACGCGCTGGTGAAGGTGGCGGCATACTACGCGAATGTCGAACCGGCACAGCCTACGGCCGCGAGCAGCGTCAAGTCGGAAGCGAAAAAGGCCGATCCGCTGAGTGCGGGTAAGGCCGCCGCGTCAGGCTGCGCCGGGTGCCACGGAGAAACCGGGAACACCAGCGCGGCCGGCATGCCGAATCTGGTCGGGCTCGACCCGAAATACCTGATTGGCGCGGTCAAGGCTTACAAGAGCGGTCAGCGCAAGCACGACATGATGAAGACGCTGGTTTCGGCGGTCACCGACGCGGAACTCGACAACATCGCGCTGTTCTATGCCTTGCAAAAACCGGCGAAGGCGAAAACGCCCTCGCCGGGGAATCAGGCCGCAGGCAAGAGCGCCGCGGTGGCCTGCGCCGGCTGTCACGGCGAGGGCGGCGTGAGCACGGGCACCGCGCCCAGCCTCGCCGGCCAGGATGCGCAATACTTCATTGACGCCATGAAAGGCTACAAGGACGGCACGCGCAAGGACGACGCGATGAAGGCACCGGCGGCGTCGGTCGACGAAGCGGCGATCAAGAACCTCGCGGCGTATTACGCCAATCAGGCGCCGCAATCGCCGAAAGTGCGCAAGCCCCTGACGGTAGAAGAAATGGCGCAGCGCTGCGACCGCTGTCACGGTGTGGCCGGCAACAGTACCGACCCGAGAGCGCCGGCGCTTGCCGCGCAGCGCCAGGAATATCTGGAGCGTGTGATGCGCGCCTATCAGAAAGGCGAGCGCAAGAGCACCGCGATGAGCGCCATGCTGGACGGCGTGAGCGATGGCGATATCGTGAGCCTGGCCGCCTATTACTCGAGGCAGAAGGCGCGGTCGGTCGTATATATGCCGCTGCCGACCAGGTGAGCGCCGCGTTGAACCAGCGCGGCGGTTGAGGCGATGATCGCTGCCGCACCAATTTTCAGGGAGGAAACCGCGGTTGCCGGATGTGGCGGCGCCCGCGTGTTCCGCAAAAAAAGTCAAAGGAAACCATCATGAGCGCGACCCCTCTGCACCGCCTGTATAACCATTATTCGGAATTGCCCTTCAGTATGCGCATCCTGTATACGGGGGCGTTGTGCATCCTCGGCATGGGCTACCTGTTCGGCATGCTGTACCTGGTGCACGTCTACTCCGGACGCGACGGCAAAGCGGGCCTTTCTTACGAGGATCTGGTCATCGCCTATACCGGTACCGGAAAAGGATCGAGACTCGAAGCGGCCCTGCGCGGACCCATGTCCAGCATGCTGCCCGCGGAGGAAGCCAACGCGCTGGTGAGCTGGGCGCAGAAAGGCGCGGACCGCCCGACCTACGAGACCTTCATCAGGCCGACCATAGACAAGCGCTGCATGACCTGCCATGACGGCAGCAACCCGCATCTGGCCAACCTGGGCGGCTACGACAACATCAAGAAGATGACCGAGCAGGACACCGGCACCGATATATACACGCTGGTCCGCGTCTCCCACATACACCTGTTCGGGATGACGTTTATCTTCTTCATCGTGGGCGTGGTCTTCAGCCACGCGTATGTGCGGCCGCTGTGGTTCAAGTACCTGATCATGGGACTGCCCCTGTTCTGCGAGGCGGTCGACATCAGCTCATGGTACCTGGTCAAACTGTATCATCCGTTCGCATGGCTCACCATGGCCGCCGGCGGCGTGATGGGCGTGAGCTTTGCCACCATGTGGTTCATCTCGATGTACCAGATGTGGGTCGGAAAGACCCCGAAAGCCGTGCTGCAACGCGGGGCACTCGACGGCACGGTCATCGGTTGACGCCAGCCGCGGCTGCAACGCCGCGGGGACAACGCAAGTCAAAACAGCCTGGCCGTCTCGCCGGGCTGTTTTTTTGTCTGCGGCGCGAGATGCGCGCGCGTAGCGCCGCTGCCACGGGGCGGCCGGCAACGCTAGCGAGGCCGGTCTGTTCGCCGATTGAATAGAGCCTTGGACAGGCGAGGACAGGCGCGGACCGTCCGGCGACGCCCGGCCTAGCTTGTCTTCGGCATCCGTTGCGTAGTGGAAGCGACGGCGCTGCGGCGCAAGCGCGCGTAAGGCCTTGGGCCGCGCTTAGACCCGGCGGCGAAATGCATCCTGCAACGGGCCAAGCCAAAGCGGCGCGAGGGCAGGGATGCCCTCACTTCAAGACAGACGGCGAAGAAAAATGCGGCGCTGCAGGCGCCGCATCTGAGTCGCGGATCGCGGGGAAAAGCCTATTTCGCCGGCTGGCTGGAATACCAGGAAGCGAGGCTTTCTATGATCGCGTTGCTGTAAGTGAAACTCATCCGGTGCATGGTCGAACTTTCGCGCTTGTCGTCGCGGTAGGCCCTTAGCGCCATCACCAGATAGTCCTTGTCCTGCCCTTTCATCTTCGGCGCCGCCATCGTGGCGGTGGCGTCCTGGTCGTGGCAGCGATCGCATTTCGCCGCAAGCTCCTGGGTGGACGTCGGCACCGAGTCAGCCGCCTTGGGCGACTGGGAAGCGTAGAACGCGGCGAGATTCTCTATGTCCTTGTCGCCCAGGCCGGCGACATAGCGCTGCATGCCCCAGTTCTTGCGCGTCGTGCGGTAGGCTTTGATCGCCTTCACCAGATATTCGGCGTCCTGGCCGGCGAGGCTGGGCGTCGCGGCATCGACGCTGACACCGTGAGAGCCATGGCAACCGCCGCACATGGCGCTCGCGGGTTCGCCTGCGGCAGCATCGCCGTGGGTCGCCGCGTCGCGCTTTAGCGGAGTCTGGGCGGCGAAATACAGTGCCAGGCTTTCCAGTTCCAGCTTGTCCGTCTCGCGCAAGCTCGATTTCATCGCATTCTTTGCGCGGTCGCCCTGGTGGTATTCCTGAATGGCGGCGACCAGATAATGCGGCTGCTGGCCGGCCAGCGTGGGGGTGCCCGGAGTCTTGCTGTTGCCGTCTGCGCCGTGACACTTGGCGCAGTCTGCGGCGAGCACCTTGCCCTGCTCGTAGGGAGAGGAGTGCTTGACGTCGGTTGCCGCCGCATTGGCGATCGGCGGCATGCTGGCGAAATACGCGGCGACATTGCGCAAGTCTGCCTCGGACATGTTCGCGGTCATGTTCTTCAGCGCTGCGTGAGAACGCTTGCCGTCCTTGTACTCCTTCAGCGAATTGAACAAATAGCGTTCGCGCTGCGCTGCCAGATTGGGAATCGCCGGCGCGATGCCTTTGCCGTTGAGGCCGTGGCAGGCCTTGCAGTCGCGCTCGACGATGGCCTTGCCTGCGCCGATATCCGCGGCTGCAACTTTTGCGCCGGTGTCCTCTTTGTCCCCGCAGCCCGTCAGGATCATGGACAACACGATTACGCTCAGAATCGATTTTTTCATTGGCAATCTCAAAGAATATATTGAGCCGGCAGCTCGTTTCCAAAAAAAGGCCGGATACCTGTCGGGCCTTCTGCGGGGCGCAAGCGCTCTGCATTTCGATTATACCTTGTTCCCCGGCATTTCCATGCACCGAGCGCCCGCTTTGGCGCTCGGTGCATCGGGTCAGGCCCCGGTTACGTTGCCGAAGATACCGATCACCACGAACACCAGCAGCAGCAGGCCGAACGCGATCAGGGTGAAGCCCAGTATTTTCGATCCAGTGGTCATGGGTGCGGACGGCTCATCGACCAGGTATTTCTCGAGCTCCCCGGTAGCCACCAGCCGGTTGTATTCGACCGTGTGCTCGTGCTTGAACTCCTCCAGCCGCATGGTGCCGGTGAACATCACCACGTCCAGCGGGAATTTATCCGGCCGGAAATGGTTGTTGAAGAAGTGCACCGTGAACAGGAACAGCGCGGCCAGCAGCGCCTCCTCGCCGTGGAATATCGTGGCCACGTTGAAGGCCCAACCCGGCAGGAAAGTGGCGGTCACATTCGGAACCCACAGCATCAAGCCGGTGAAGCCGATGATGGTCACGCCCCAGAACGGCGCCCAGTAGTCGAACTTCTCCCAGTAAGTCCAGCGGTCGAACACCGGACGCGGTCCCAGGCCGAAGAACCATTTGAACATCGCCAGAATGTCCCACAGATCCTGCCAGCGCGGGACCAGGGAATTGGGTCCGAACCAGTCGAAGGTTCTCCAGTTGCGGGCGATGCGCATCACCATGTAAATCAGCTGCACGAAAAAGACGATTGCGAACAGCACCGCGAAGGTGCGGTGTATCACCGCCGCGACCTTGGGGCCGCCCAGCCAGTGCATCACCACCGGCGCCCAGGTCGTGTCCGCGTACAGCACCGACATGCCGGTCAGGGTCAAGATCATCAGGCTCAGGGCGAAGGTCAGGTGGCCGATGCGCCAGACCAGCGGGAAGCGCTGGTAATGCTTGCCTTTGTACTTGCCTTCGAGCAGTTCGTCGGTCTTCACGTGTGGGCGGGACTTGCGCGCCTTGCGATCCTTGTATTCGCGGTAAAACCAAAGAGCGGTATGGGTCCAGAAGAAGGCGAAGGTACCGGCCAGCAGTTGCAGCATGAACTTGGAGGCGATCCAGATATAGGGATAGCGGGCGAAGTCATGGGTGGTGCCGTGCGGCTCGAACGTGGTGAAGCCCTTGGTCGCGTCGGCGTGGCATTTCTGGCAGGTCTTGAGGCGGTTGTCCGGATACACACTCGATTTCGGATCGTCCACGCGCTGAATGCCGTGGCTGCCGTGGCAGTCGAAACACTTGGCGGTGTGCGCGTAGCCCAGGGTGTTCACCTGCCCGTGGTAGGTCTCGGTATAGGTCTTCAGGCTTTCGGCGTGGCAGCCGCCGCAGTTCTTGGTGATGGCGAGCTTGGCCGAATCCTTGGTCGGATCCTCGACGTCGTGCGTGGTGTGGCAGTCGGAGCAGATCGCCGCGACCGGATTCTTGTCGTTCAGGACGGCCTTGCCGTGGACCGAGGTGCCGTACTGCTCGCGTTCCTTGGCATGGCACTTGCCGCATACGTTCGGGACGGTGAGCCGCCATTCGGCGCGCTCTGCGCTGCCCGCGGGATAGATGTAATGCGGCTGGTGGCAGTTGTAGCAGGTCGCATTGGTGCGCGACTGGTCTTCCCGGTTCGGCCGCGCGTGGATCGATTTCATGTACTTGTCGATATTCTGCACCACCACGCCGAGCCGCTCGTTTTCCTTGGTCTTGCCCTCCGCCTTTGCGGCGTCCCACAGGGCTTCGTGGCAGGTGACGCAGCTCACCTTGTGCGTCACGCCGGTCTTGTGCGGAATTTCGGTGATGTCGGTATGGCACTCCTGGCACGCGCGCTTGCCGTGCACGCTCTTGCCGAACTTGTCCTTGATCACGTGCAGATCGCGCTCCTGTCCGTCCGGACCCGGCGCTGAAAATCCCTTGTTTCCATGGCAGGCGAGGCAGGTATCGTTGTCGGGGTTGCCGATTTCCTTCTCCGGGGCCTTGCTGCTGGCGGCGTCAGCGGCCTTGGCTGGAGCGGGCCAAACGACGGATGCGCCCGCCAAGCTAATGATCCCCGCCATCATCCATGTTGCAAGCTTTGAAACACCCATGAGCTTTGATTCCCCGACTAAATAAACAGCATCCAGTCCCGTTTGTCGCAGGACAACTCGTTTCTTCCAATCTTTCGCCGACGATGGTGACTATCGCTTCGCGCCGTTTGGATTGCATCGGGTGTTCCCGCCGCAACGACACGGTGATACAGGTAAGACAGGTAAGCGTCTGTATTTTGCGCATGCTAAACGAACGCAGGTGACTCGATTTGATGTACATCAAGCCCTACCGCGAAAGCGCGAAGTCGAGGTCAGCCCGGGTTCGTGCGCGCGACGGAATTTTCCTGCAAAAACGCGTTCCCGCGGTCCGGCCGCAGACCCGCGGCCGCGAATCGCCCGGCGCGTGCAGCCATGCGATGAATCAACGAGTCAGTTGACGCGGAAATTGCGAAACTGCCAGGGATCGGCGGGATCGATGTCGTCCGGATACAGGCTGCCGCGGCCCGCGAGCGGGGTCCAGTCGGTGTAGGCGCCGACCAAGGTCCCGAGGTAAGGTTGGGCCATGCCGAGCAGCGCCTGATAGTCCAGTTCGTCCGGTTCCAGGATGCCGGCCGCCGGATGCTGCAGCGCCCAGGCGATGGCCGCCACGTAAGGGGCGTTCACCTGCAGGCTGGTGGCGTTGTTGTGCGGACAGAGTTTGCGCGTTTCCTCGATGCCCAACTGCGAGCCGTACCAGTAGGCGCCTTTCTTGTGGCCCATCAGCAGCACGCCGAGCTCGTCGAAGCCCGAATCGATTTCGTCGCGCAGCAGGCGCTGCTGCGGCGGGAAGCGCCAGCCGTTGCCGGCGAATTCCTGCAGCGACAGCACCGCGTCGTCGCAGGGATGGTAGGCGTAGTGGCAGGTCGGCCGGTAGATCACCTTGCCGTTGTCGCGCACCGAGAGATAGTCGGGAATGGAGATCGCCTCGCCGTGCGAGATCAGCCAGCCGTGAAACGAGCCTTCGTTTGGCGCCCAGGAGCGCACGCGCGTGGCCACGCCCGGCCGGTCGAGGTAGATGGCGGCGCCGCCGCCGAAGCCGTATTCACGCCCATCGTGCGGCCAGTTGCGCTCGTGCGTGCCCCAGCCGAGTTCGGCCGGCTGCAGCGATTCGCCGCAGAAGGCTTCGCTCGACCAGGTATTGACGAATTCGCCATTGCGCTTGCGCACCTGGCTGGTCTGATGGTCGCGCTCGGACACGTGGATCACCTTCACCTCGAGTTTCGCGGCGAGCCGTCCCCAGGCTTCGCGGCTGCGCGGCGCGCCGGCATCGATGCCGAGGTCGATGGCAAGATTGAGCAGCGCCTGCTTCACCAGGTGCGATACCAGGCCGGGGTTGGCGCCGTGCATCAGGACGCAGGTCGGGCCGGAGGCGAATTTGCTGCGCAGCGCGAGCGCCGACTCGCGATAGGCGTAGTTCGAGCGGCGGCTGGCGGGCACCGAACTGTCGGTGTGGCCGCCGGGCCAGGGCTCGATGCAGGCGTCGATATAGAGCACGCCGTGCTGCTGACACCACTCGATGAGCGCGACGCTGGATACGTCGAATGAAGCGTTGACGAGAAAATCCCCGGTGCCGAGTTCGCGCGCGAGGATGGCGGCGTAATTGTCCCGCGTCAGCGGTTCGACGCGGAAGCGGACGCCGTATTCGGCGGCGATTTTCCCGCCGAATTCATTCGCCGTGACGATCGCGATCTGATCCGGACGCAGGTCGATATGGCGCAGGATCAGCGGCAGCGAGCCCTGTCCGACTGCGCCAAAGCCGACCATCAGCATCCTGCCCGAAAAGGAGGCGAATTTTTTTTCCATGTTCAAGCTGGTATTGTTGTCCTGCAGCCGTTGCGGCCGCTGCCATTGTTTATATCCGAAAGCGGGCATTACTGCAACACGCCGCGACAGATGCGCGACAGATGAGCCGCGCGGCGATCGCGCGCTATCGCGGCTGCGGCTTGTCGAATTGCGCGCGCGCCGTGTCGCCGCGCAGCGTGGCGATGCTTACGCCGCACAGCGCGATCAGGGGCAGCACGACCAGCATCATGCCGGCGACGGCGACGATCCAGCCGCGCGGCGTCAGTTTTTGTCCCTGGGGATGTGTTGCATAGGACGCGAGCCGCGTGCCGCCGGAGAGCAGCGTGAGCGCGATCAGCACCCAGCAAAAATATTCCACGCCGGTGCGCCCCCAGGAAGTACCGTTGAGCAATCCGAACGCCGAGACGAGGCCGATCAGCCATACGAGCAGCAGCGCAAAATCGCTGATGATGCGCGATTGCAGGTATTCGGGCGGGATTTTTCCGCTGCGGAAAAGCTGCTGCAGCAGGAGCACGCCGATCGCGAGCGCGGCGAAACACAGGATCGCAAAGAACCAGCCGATGAAGGCGAGCGGCAGCGCCGGGATGCTCATGCGGACTTCAGCCGCGGCCGCCGGAGGCGATCGCGGTAAGTATGCCCTGCAGCAACGCGGTCGGCGTCGGCGGGCAGCCGGGCACGGCGACATCCACCGCGATGATATTGGACACGCGGCCGAGGCTGGCATAGCTCTCGCCGAATATGCCCCCGCTACAGCCGCAGTCGCCCACCGCCACCACCAACTTGGGCGCGGGCATGGCGTCGAAGGTGCGCTTGAGCGCCTCCTCCATGTTGCGCGCCACCGGCCCGGTCACCAGCAGCAGGTCGGCATGGCGCGGACTGGCGACGAAGCGGATGCCCAGGCCCTCGATGTTGTAATAGGGGTTGTTGAGCATGTGGATCTCGAGTTCGCAGCCGTTGCAGGAACCGGCATCGACGTGGCGGATGGCGAGCGATCCGGCGAACAGGCCCAGGATTTCGTGCTGCAGCTTTTGACCGAGCAGGCGCAGCGCCTCGTCGGCCTGCGGCGGCGCCTCGGTCTTGATGCCGACGCGGACGATTTGTTTGAGCATTTGAAACATGGTGTCTGGGTCAGAATCCCACTTACAGATCGCAACCGGAGTACGACAGGTTGAACGACTTGTTGATCAACGGAAAATCCGGAACGATGTTGTTGTTCACCGCGAACGCGATCGCCGGCCAGTTCTGCCAGGACGGATCGTGCGCGTGGCAGTTGCGCACGCGGCCGTCCTCACCCGATTCGAGCGCGACCACCGATTCGCCGCGCCAGCCCTCGATCCAGCCCAGCCCCATGCCGCCGGCAGGCGCGGCGGGCAGCGGCGCCGCGATCGCGCCGGGGGCGATGCCCTCGACTGCGATGCGCGCGAGGCGCAGCGATTCGAAGATTTCCTCGAAGCGCAGGATCACCCGCGCCGCGACGTCGCCGTTCTTGTGGGTCCGCATACCCACGCCCAGCAGGTCGTAGGGAGCCGGTTTCGCCTGCACGCGCGCATCCCATTCCTGGCCGCTGGCGCGCCCGGCGAGGCCGATCACGCCCAGTTTGGCCGCGGTGCTGGCGGTGAGCCGGCCGCAGGTGAGAAACCGGTCCTGCAGGCCCGGGTGATCGTCGTAGATGTCTTTGAGCAGGCGCACCTCCGCCTCCAGGGTGTCGCACTCGGCGCGGATCGCGGCGAGGCCGGCGCGATCCAGATCGCAGGCGACGCCGCCGGGGACGATGCGGTCCATGAGGTAGCGGTGCCCGAACAAACTGGCGTTCAAGCGCAGCACGTCCTCTTTGAGGCGCATGAACTGGGCGAGGCCGAACGCGAGCCCCCCGTCGTTGCCGAGGTAGCCGAGGTCGCCCAGGTGGTTGGCGATGCGCTCGCGCTCGAGCATGAGCGCGCGCAGCCATAACGCGCGCGCCGGCGGCGCCACTGCGGCAATGCTCTCGGCCGCCATGCAATAGGCCCAGGTGTAGGCCACGGTGCTGTCGCCGCTCACGCGGGCGGCGAGCTTCGCGCCTTCGGCGAGCGCCATGCCCTGGAAGCGCTTGTCCACGCCCTTGTGGGTGTAGCCCAGGTGCTCTTCCAGGCGCAGCACTTTCTCGCCGACGATGGAGAAGCGGAAATGCCCCGGCTCTATCGTCCCGGCATGCACCGGCCCGACCGCAATCTCATGCACGCCGTCGCCGGCCACGCTGACAAAGGCGTAGTCGCTGCTGCCTTGGTCGAATACTTTGCTCGCGGCATGATCGCGCTGCAGCGGCCGGTCGGTGTCGCGCCAGGCGCCGTGCCGCAGCCAGGGCCGCCGGTCTGCGGCCTCGGCGTCGATGCCGAGCAGATCGCGCGCGGCGCGCTGCAGACGGTGCGCCGGATAAAAGATAGACGACAGATCCGGATACTGCGGCGCGTCGGCTGGCAGCGCGCAGCGCAGCCACAACATGCCCCCGGGTTTGGCCAGCGCAAGGTGCAGCGCGTAGCCCCGGCCGCGGTCGCGTTCGTCCGTGCCCCACAGGGCGGCAAGGCGCCCGCCCTGGTCTTTCACGGTTTGGCACAGGTCGGGCAGGGCCTCGGCCGCGGCCTCGGCCTGCCACGCCGGCACTGCGCCCGGGAGCGCGGTCAGTTGCATCGGCAGACTGTCAAAGGCCATGGCGATACGCTCCTTCATCCGATCAGCTTCGCCGCTACACGGTACCAGTCCACCAGGTAAGGCGGAATGTAGAAACCGAGCGTGAGCACGATGGCGAGGTGGGCGAACACCGGAATCAGCGCCGGCGGGTGCGGCAGGCGCTTGGCATTGGTCTCGCCGAACACCATCGGCTGCACTTTGCTGAACACCGCGGCGAACGCCACGCCCAGGGCGATCAGCAGGAAAGGCGTGGCCCAGGGCTGCTGGCGCATGGCGCTGGTGAGAATCAGGAATTCGCTGGCGAACACGCCAAACGGCGGCACGCCGAGGATGGCGATCGATCCGAGCATCAGCCCCCAGCCGACGGTGGGGCTCACCTTGATCAAGCCGCGGATGTCGTCCATGATCTGCGTGCCGGTTTTCTGCGCCGCGTGGCCCACGGCAAAAAAGATCGCGCTCTTGGTCAGGGAGTGCAGCGTCATGTGCAGCAGGCCGGCGAAATTGGCGATGGGCCCGCCCATGCCGAAGGCAAAGGTGACGAGGCCCATGTGCTCCACCGAGGAATAGGCGAACATGCGCTTGACGTCTTTTTGCTTGGACAGGAAGAAAGCCGCGACCACCACCGACAGCAGGCCGAAGCCCATCATCAGATGGCTCGCGAACGGCGCCTGCAGCGCGCCGTCCACCAGCACCTTGCAGCGCAACAGCGCATACAGCGCGACATTGAGCAACAAGCCCGAGAGGATGGCCGATACCGGCGTCGGGCCTTCGGCATGGGCGTCGGGCAGCCAGTTGTGCAGCGGTACCAGCCCGACCTTGGTGCCGTAGCCCACCAGCAGGAACACGAACGCGAGCGACATCACCGTCGGCTCCAGGCTGCCCGCCGCCGGCGCCAGGTGCGTCCACAGCAGCGCGCCGCCGCCTGCGCCCAGGACTTTTTGCGAGGCGGAGTAAAGCAGGATGGTGCCGAACAGGGCCTGGGCGATGCCCACGCCGCAGAGGATGAAATACTTCCACGCCGCCTCCAGGCTCGCCGGCGTGCGGTACAGGCTCACCAGGAGCACGGTGGTGAGCGTGGCCGCTTCCAGCGCCACCCACAGGATGCCGAGGTTGTTGGTCAGCAGCACCACCAGCATGGTGAAGATGAACAACTGGTACATGCTGTGAAACAGACGCAGCCGGTTGTCGGAGAGCTTGCCCAGGGCGTGCTCGATGCGCATGTAGGGCCGCGAGAACAGCGAAGTCGTCATCGACACGAAGGCGGTCAGCGCGACCAGGAACACGTTGAGCGAGTCGACGAAGAACTGCTCGTTGGCGGTGATCAGCGGCCCGTCCGAAATGATTTGCGCGGTCAGCGCCGCCGCGGCGACGAAGGTGGCGACGCTCATCGCGATGTTCAGCCCCGCGGCCCAGCGCTTGTGGCCCCACAGCGCGAGCAGGATGCCGCCCAGAAGCGGCGTGCCGAGGACGAGGTAGAGTTGCCAGTTCATTCTTCGGTCAGCTTCTCGAGGTGCCGGATATCCAGGCTTTCGAAGCGTTCGCGGATCTGGAAGAAGAACACGCCCAGGATGACCATGCCCACCATCACGTCCAGGGCGATGCCGAATTCGACCACCATCGGCATGCCGTAGGTGGCGCTGGTGGCGGCGAACACCAGGCCGTTTTCCATGGCGAGAAAGCCGATCACCTGGGGCACGGCCTTGGAGCGCGTGATCATCGTCAGGAACGCGAGCAGCACGCACGCGAGCGCGATGCCGAGGGTGCTCCTGGCGATGGTGCCGGCGAGCTGCGAGATCGGCAAGGCTACGTTGAACGCGAGGATCACCAGCCCGATGCCGACCAGCATGGTGGTGGGGATGTTGATCAGCGTCTCCACGTCCCATTTGACGTTGAGCTTGCGGATCAGCCGGTGCAGCACCCAGGGGAGAATCAGCACCTTGAGCACGAAGGTCAGCGCGGCCGAATAATACAAGTGGTGTTGTCCGGTGCTGTAGGCCACCACCAGGATCGCGAGCGTCAGCGTCAGTCCCTGCAGCGCGAAAAAATTGATCAGCGACAGGATGCGCCGCTGCGTCAGCATCGCGAACGAAAGCAGCAGCAGTATCGCGGCGAGCAGGTTGATGATCTGCGAAATCATGGGCAGGTGCATCTCAGCCTTCCAGCAGAAGGTGAATCAGCAGCGCCAGCACCGCGAGCAGAAAGGCGGTGCCGAGGAATTCGGGGGCGCGGAAAATGCGCATCTTGGCGCTGAGCATTTCGATCAAGGCCATCGCAAAGCCGCCCACGGCGAGCTTGGCCGCAAGCGCCGGCAGCGCCAGCACGAGGCCCACGGCGTCGCCGCCCTGGGCGATGCCGAACGGGAAGAACAAGGCGATACCGATGCAGGAGTAGACGAACAGCTTGAGCGCCGCGGACCACTCGATCAGCGCCAGGTGGCGCCCGGAGTATTCGAGCACCATGGCCTCGTGGATCATGGTGAGCTCGAGGTGCGTGGACGGATTGTCCACCGGAATGCGCGCGTTTTCGGCCAGCGACACCATAGTGAAGGCGACACCGGCGAACGCGAGGCTGGGGTAGATCACGAATTCCAGGTGCGCCAGGTGTTCGACGATGGTGGTGAGCGAGGTCGAGTGGGAAATCAGCGAGGCGTTGAACAGCACCATCAGCAGCGCCGGCTCGGCGAGGAAGCCCACCATCATTTCGCGCCGCGCGCCCAGCGTGCCGAACGCGGTGCCGATGTCCATCGCGGCGAGTGAAATGAATACCCGCGCGAGCGCGAATATGCCCACCAGCGCGATCGCATCGGCCGCGGGCGAGAACGGCAGGTCGTTGCCGAGTATCGGCACGATCGCCGCGGCGAGGCACATGCAGGCGAACACCACGTAGGGCGCGGCGCGAAACAGCGGCGAGGCGGTGTGCGCGAGCACCACCTCTTTGGCGAACAGCTTGCGCAGCGTGCGGTAGGGCTGGAGGATGCCGGGGCCGCTTTTGTTCTGCAGCCAGGCGCGGCACTGGTTGACCCAGCCCTGCAGCACGGGCGCGAGCAGCACCGCGAGCAGGATCTCGGTGAGTTGGGCGACGAGTCCGGGCCAGGAGATCATCTGACGAACAGCAGCAGTATCAGCAGCGTGACGAAACTGTAGGTCAAATACACCGAAATGCGGCCGCGCTGCAGCAGGGTCACGACGCGGGTGATCATCTGCGTGGCTTTGACGATCGGCAGGTAGAGCCAGTACCACAGATGGTCCTCGACGGTGACGCGGTAGCGCGGCTTGGCGTCGAACGGCGTGGGCAATTCGCGCCGCATGCGGAAGAAGGGTTCGAACACCTGGCGGATCGGCTGGCCGAAGCCCTCGGCGCTATCCTGCATGCGGGCGTTCTGCGCCGGAAAGCCGCAGTCCCAGGGCGGCGCGCGGCGCGATTCGCCGTGGTAGAACTGGCGCACCGCCAGCCAGGTCAGGAGCCACACCAACAAGATCACGACGAGGAACAGGAAGGGCGCGTAGCTCGCGCGCTCCGGGCTGATCGGCGTGAGGAACATCCAGCCGGTCGCGCTCGCGCCCAGGGTCTTCCCGAGCAGCTGGCTGCTGACCGCATCGATGACGCCGATCACCGACACCGGCGCCACCCCCAGGGCGATGCAGCCGGCGGCGAGCCAGACGAGGCCGGCGCGCTCCCAGATGCCGGCGTCGCGGGCCGTCGCCAGGCTGGCTTCGCGCGGCTGGCCGAGAAATACCACGCCGTAGAACTTGACCATCACGTAGCCGGCCAGGGCCGCGGCGAGCACGACGGCGGCGGCTGCGACCGGAACGAGCATGTTCAGGTAAGCGTGCGGCAGGCTGGGCGAAAACAGGAAGGCCTGCAGCAGCAGCCATTCGGAGACAAAGCCGTTCAGCGGCGGCAGCCCGGCGATGGCGAGCGTGCCGACGAGCGCGAGCCAGGCGACCCAGGGCATGCGGTGTATCAGTCCGCCGAGCTTGCCCAGCGCGCGTTCGTGCGTGGCATGCAGCACCGAACCGGTGGCGAGGAACAGCAGGCTCTTGAAGAAGGCGTGATTGATGCTGTGGTACAGCGCCGCAGTCAGCGCGAGCGCGGCCAGGGCGCGCATGCCGTAAGCCTGGAAAATGACCGCGAGGCCGATGCCGACCAGGATGAAGCCGATGTTTTCGATCGAGGAATAGGCGAGCAGGCGTTTCATGTCGCTTTGCACCGCGGAAAAAATCACGCCGTAGAGCGCGGTCGCGAGGCCGAGCACGAGGATCGTCGCGCCCCACCACCACACCTGGGTGTGCAGCAGGTCGAACAGCACGCGCAACAGGCCGTAGATCGCGGTTTTGAGCATGACCGCCGACATCAGCGCCGATACCGGGGAGGGCGCGGCCGGGTGGGCCTCGGGCAGCCACACGTGCAGCGGCAGCATGCCGGCCTTGGCGCCGAAGCCGAACAATGCGAGCACAAAGGCGAGCGTGGCCCAGAACGGCGCGAGCTGCACTTCGCGCATGGTGTCGAAAGTGTAGTCGCCGCTGCCGTGCAGCACGCCGAAACAAAGCAGAATGCCGATGGCGCCGACGTGGGCGATCAGCAGATACAGAAAGCCGGCGCGCCGGATTTCGGCCTTGGCGTGGTCGCTGGTGACCAGGAAATAGGACGACAGCGCCATCGTCTCCCAGAACACCATGAAGGCGTAGGCGTCGTCGGCGAGCAGCACCAGGGCCATGCTGGCGACGAACACGTGGTAATACAGGCACTGCAGACCGGGCGGGGTGCCGTCGCCCTGGCGGAAGTAGCCCGCGGCGAACACCGAAATGCCCGCGGTCACGGCGCCCAGCAGCAGCAGGAAGAAGGCCGACAGCGCATCCAGGCGCAGATGGAAAGGCAGGTCGGGCAGCCCCAGCGGCAGCACCAGCGATTGGGTCGCGCCGCCCAGCGCATTGAGCGCCGCCCCTGCTACGACCAAGGCACCCAGCGCGCCGGCCGGAAACAGCACCCGGCTCACCAGGCGCAGATTGCGCGGAAAGAACACGCCGGCAAGGCCGAGCGCGAGCCACAGCAGGATTACGCCGAGGATCAGCTGCAAGGCCCCGGGCATTACTTGATTTTCATCCCCGGTTGCGCACCGCTGTCGGGTGCGAGCAGGAAGACGCCGGGGGTTTCTCCGCTTGCAGCGAGGATCATGCCCTGCGACAGGCCGAATTTCATTTTGCGCGGCGCGAGGTTGGCCACCATCACGGTGAGACGGCCTTCCAGTGTCGCCGGGTCGTAGGCCGACTTGATGCCGGCGAACACCGTGCGCTGTTCGCTGCCGATATCGAGCGTGAGTTTCAACAGCTTGTCCGCGCCCTCGACCTGTTCGGCTTTGACGATTTTCGCGACGCGCAGATCGATCTTGGCGAAGTCGTCGATGGAGATGGTCGCGGCTGCCGCGGTCGGCGCTTGGTGTCCGGGGGAAGCCGGGTGCGGCGTTGACGGCGATTGGATGGCTGGAGACTGGCTCTGTGAGCCGGTCTTGGCTGCATTGCTCACTTCTTTCTGCTCCTTGGCCGGCGCCGAGATGTCGAATAGCGCGTCGAATTGTTCTTCTTCGACGCGCGTCATCAGATGCTGATACTTGTTGATCTCATGCTCGGCGGGCATAAGCATGCTCGCATCGGCCCATTTGAGTTCCGGGATATTCAGGAACGACTCGACGCTCCTGGCCAATTGCGGAAGCATCGGCTTCAGGTAGATCGTCAGAAGCCGAAACATCTGCAGCGCGTCCGTACACGTTCTGTGCAGGTCGACGGGTCGTCCGGTCTTGGCGATCTCCCATGGCTTGTTGACGTCGACAAAGACATTGGCCTTGTCCGCAAGCAGCATGATTTCGCGCAGGGCCTTGCCGTATTCGCGATTCTCGAATAGATCTGCAATAACAGGGGCAGCGTCCTGCATCTCGCTGACGTACGCATTGCCCTCTTCCTGCCCAAGCAACTTTCCGTCGAACCGCTTTGCGATGAATCCAGCACAGCGGCTGGCAATATTGATGTACTTGCCGATCAAGTCGCTGTTCACTCGCGCCACGAAATCGACGGGATTGAAGTCCAGGTCCTCGACGTTGGCGCTCAGCTTGGCAGCGATGTAATAGCGCAGCCACTCCGGGTTCATGCCGATCTCGAGATAGCGCAAGGGGGAAATGCCGGTGCCGCGGCTCTTGGACATCTTCTCGCCGGACACGTTGATGAAGCCGTGCACGTAGACCTTGTCCGGTACCTTGTAGCCCGCAAATTTGAGCGTCGCCGGCCAGAACAGGGTGTGGAAATAGATGATGTCCTTGCCGATGAAATGGATCTGTTCCGTGTCCTCGGCAGCGAGAAATTCCTTGAATGTGCGTGTTTCGCCCTTCGCCGCCGCTTTGCCCGAGTCGAAATAATTCTTCAATGAGGCGAGATAGCCGATCGGCGCGTCCAGCCAGACGTAGAAATACTTGCCCGGCGCATCGGGGATCGGGATGCCGAAGTAGGGCGCGTCGCGCGAAATGTCCCAGTCGCCGAGCGCCTTGTCCTCCTTGCCTTCCAGCCATTCCTTGGCTTTGTTCGCGACCTGCGATTGCAGGCGGTCGTTGCCGGTCCACTCGCGCAGGAACGCGACACACTTGGGGTCGGACAGCCTGAAGAAGTAATGGTCCGACGTCTTCAGCACCGGTTTGGCGCCGGAAAGCGTCGAATACGCGTTGACCAGGTCGGTCGGCGCATAGACCGAACTGCAGTTCTCGCAGGCATCGCCGTACTGGTCCTTGGCGCCGCACTTGGGGCACTCGCCCTTGATGTAGCGGTCGGCGAGGAACATGCCTTTCACCGGGTCGTAGAACTGCTCGACCGGTTTGGTGTAAATGAGGCCCGCGGCCTTGAGTTTGCGGTAGATGTCCTGCGACAACTCGGTGTTCTCGGGCGAATCGGTCGAGTGCCAGTTGTCGAAGCCGATGTGAAAGCCGTCGAGATATTGTTTGCGCTCGGCGCCGATGCGCCGGACCAGCTCGCGCGGCGTGACGCCTTCGGCTTCCGCCTTGAGCATGATGGGCGCGCCGTGCGCATCGTCCGCACACACGAAATGCACGCTGTTGCCCTGCATGCGCTGAAAACGCACCCAGATGTCGGCCTGGATGTACTCCATGATGTGGCCGATGTGAAACGAGCCGTTGGCGTACGGCAGGGCGGTGGTGACGAAGAGTTTGCGCTTCATTCTTGATTAGACGACGGAAATGCGCGCACCGGCCGCCGCAGCATGCTGCGGCGGCCGGTGCAAACCGCAAGACGTCAATTGTATCGCGCAGCCCCTCGAATATCCATTAAAATGACCGCCTTTCCCAGAGCCGCAGCAGCGCCGCGGCCGCAGCGACCAGGAGTCCGTGCATGCCAGTTTCAGAGTTGCAGGTCCAGATTGCCCTCAAGGAAATCACCGATCCGAACACGGGGAAGGATTTCATCGCCACCAAGTCGGCGCGCAACATCAAGCTCGCCGGCAACGACATCTCGCTCGACATCGAGCTCGGCTATCCGGCCAAGACGCAGTTCGAACTGGTGCGCAAGATGGTGCAGGCGAAACTCGGCGCGATCCCGGGCGTGGGCAAGGTCACGGTCAACGTCGCCAGCAAGATCGTCTCGCACAGCGTGCAGCGCGGGGTCAAGCTGATACCCGAGGTGAAGAACATCATCGCGGTGGCCTCGGGCAAGGGCGGCGTGGGCAAGTCCACCACTGCGGTGAACCTCGCGCTCGCGCTCGCGGCCGAGGGGGCCAGCGTGGGCATCCTCGATGCCGACATCTACGGACCGTCGCAGCCGACCATGCTGGGCATCAGCGGCCGGCCCGAATCGCTGGACGGCAAGACCCTGGAGCCCATGATCGGGCATGGCCTGCAGGCCATTTCGATCGGTTTCATGATCGACGTCGACACGCCGATGGTGTGGCGCGGCCCGATGGTGACCCAGGCGCTGGAGCAACTGCTCAAAGACACGCACTGGACCGGCCTGGACTACCTGGTGGTGGACCTGCCGCCGGGGACCGGCGACATCCAGCTGACGCTGGCGCAGAAAGTGCCGGTCACGGGCGCCGTGATCGTCACCACGCCGCAGGACATCGCCCTGATCGATGCGCGCAAGGGCCTGAAGATGTTCGAGAAGGTCGGCATCCCGATCATCGGCATCGTGGAGAACATGAGCACCCACATCTGCTCCAACTGCGGGCACGAGGAGCACGTGTTCGGCGCCGGCGGGGCGGAAAAAATGTGCCAGGATTACAGCACCGAATTCCTCGGCGCGCTGCCGCTCGACATCCGTATTCGCGAGCAGACCGATTCGGGCAAGCCGACCGTGGTGTCCGATCCGGACGGCCCCATCGCCGAGACCTACCGCAAGATCGCACGCCGCGTTGCGGTCAAGATCTCGGAACAGGCGAAGGACATGAGCGGGAAGTTCCCGAATATCGTCATCCAGAATACCTAGCCGCACAGCCTTCATGACCATCAAGTCCGACAAATGGATCCGCCGCATGGCGGCGGAGCACAACATGATCGACCCGTTCGAGCCGGGCCAGGTGCGCGAGATCAACGGGCACAAGATCGTGTCCTACGGCACCTCGAGCTACGGCTACGATATTCGCTGCTCGAACGATTTCAAGATATTCACCAACATCAATTCGACCATCGTCGACCCGAAGAATTTCGACGAGAAGTCCTTCGTCGACTTCAAGGGCGAGGTGTGCATCATCCCGCCCAATTCCTTCGCCCTGGCGCGCACGGTGGAGTATTTCCGCATTCCGCGCAACGTGCTGACCGTGTGCCTCGGGAAATCGACCTATGCCCGCTGCGGCATCATCGTCAACGTCACGCCGTTCGAGCCCGAGTGGGAAGGCTATGTGACGCTGGAGTTTTCCAACAGCACGCCGCTGCCGGCGAAGATCTACGCCAACGAAGGCGTGGCCCAGGTGGTGTTCTTCGAGTCCGACGAAGTATGCGAGACCTCATACAAGGACCGCGGCGGCAAATACCAGGGCCAGCAAGGCGTAACGTTGCCCAAGATCTAGGCGCAGTTACGGTTACGCGACGGGCTCTCCGGCGACAACCGTGATTTCGACATTGCCGAGTGTGACCACCTGACCGACGCGTATCTTGCAGGTCTTGCGAAACTCCGGGCTGCCATCCACCGACACACCGCCTGCGGCCACCAGCGCCTTGCCGGCGCCACCGCTGTCGGCGAAGCCCGTCAGCTTCAGCAGCTGGTTCAATTGGACAAACTCGCGATTCAACTGGAATCTTAGTTGTTGCATGTCATCCTGTT
>Ga0334722_10000935_pt1 | contig 39380 bp, 39 predicted proteins | sample C3_bottom_MG_FD_207210 | JGI IMG/M metagenome (GOLD analysis project Ga0334722, IMG submission 207210) | Sediment microbial communities from Yellowstone Lake, YNP, Wyoming, USA - C3_bottom | ecosystem: Environmental > Aquatic > Freshwater > Lake > Sediment | place: USA: Wyoming | collected...
TCTCTAGCGTGAGGGACGTCCAGCGCAACATGAAGTATCCGCTTAAAGACGGCATAGTTAGGCGGGACGACGAAGACGCCTGGTCGGTGCTGAGGGAGCTCGCCCGCTACGTGCTGGCCCAGTTCCCGGTCGCCGATCCCGAGTTCAAGGGCTGGCTGGTCTCCATAGCCCTCTCGGCGTTGGCCCCCGACTACATGTATAGAGGCCTCTTCGACATATTGGAGAAAATCTCGGCGGAGTCCAAGTCAATATACGCCGCGACGGTTCTGCCTCAGCCGCTTGCGGTGGCCATAGCGGAGAACGCGGTCAACTGCGTGATAATAGAGGGAGGCCACGGCAATATCCAAGTGGCGCCCATAAGCTACGCGATGATAAGAGAGGGGCTCGTGGCGCTGAATAGAGGAGGGGCCGAGGCCAACGCGGTGACCAGGGAGGTGCTTAAAGATATGGGCTACGGCGACGTGGCCCGCGAGGAGTACGTCGTGGAGACGGTGAAGAGGGCTGTGGGCTTGGTCCCCCGCGGCTTGGGGCAAGCCATAGCGGCGGCGAGGTCCAACCCCGACAAGTTCACGGCCAAGGTCAAGCTTTCCCCGATAGTGGAAATAGAGATACCCAAGGAGTACGCCTGGACCAGGTTCTTGATAGGCGAGATCGTCTTCAACCCGCGTCACGAGGAGTTCAAGAGCTATATAGACCAGAGCAGAATAAGGATAGAGGACGCCGTGATAGGCGACGTCACGCTCTACGGCGAGATGGACCTGGCGTCGGCCATAATATCCTCCTTGAGGAGCGTGTCGGTCGAGGTCCAAGACAGAGTGGCCTCAAACGTGATACTCAGCGGCGGCGCCTTCAAGTGGGATGTGCCCGCCGGCCTCGAGGAATACGCCGTAAACAGCGTGGAGAAGATAAAGCTCATGCTGGGCGAGGTCAACAGAGAGCTCGCCGCCAAGGTGGGCGTGAGGCTGGTCAAAGAGCCGCAGTACTCCGCGTGGCGCGGCGCGGTGATATACGGCTATGCGCTGCCCCTGTCGCTTAAATGGGACAACATAAATAAGGAGGGTTGGTACATTATCGGTGGAACTAGCTAGATATCTGCTGATTAGATACCTCACAGAGGTATTGGGGTTCAGGCTGGAGTCGGAGAGAGGCGACGATCTGGCGTTGCTGGACGGCGCCAATAGGGTCTCCGTCAAGGCCTACTTCGCCGACATATACGAGGAGGCGGAGATATACAAGAAGATCAACGAGTTGCTTCAGCAGGACTGCGACAAGGCATACATAGCCCTGGCCAAGGACGCACTACCGTTGGTAGACCCCAAGCATCTGAAGTCGCTCGGCGTGGGGCTGATCTCGGTGGATCCCTCAAGGGGCCTGGAGGGAGTCGAGCTGAGGATGCCCGCCAGGGCCAGGCCCCGCCCGGCCCAACAGGTGGATCTGTCCAAGATCCTGGGCGCGGTCAACGCGGCCGTGGCCGAGGCGGTCAGCAGGGAGTCCAAGAGAATAGAGGAGGAGGTGTTCAAGAAGCTTAAGAGCTATGTAGACAAGGCGCTCGAGGACGTGAGGCGGGAGCTGGCCGCGGGCAAGGCGGAGCAGCGTACAGAGCAACAAGGCCCGCCCTCGATAGCGGAAAACGAGTGGGTTAAGCTTATCAGAAAGAGAGGGTAGATATAAACAGGACGCGGCACTGCTGTGGATATCTTCAAAATAGTGGAGGAGGAGGCTAGGAAGGTCCTTGAGGGCTCCGATATAGATATAATGCTGGATCTGGTCAAGGCGTATAGATCCTCGGGCCCGAAGGGAGCTCGGGAGAAGGTGAGGAGTCTCCTCTCGCAGTGGGGAGTTCATGTGGAGGATCTCGCGGATTAGGCTGAGGGACTTCAAGGTCTACTCGGGAGAATACGAGTTCCAGCTATCGCCGGTGACGGCCATCGTCGGCAGGGTAGGCGCTGGCAAATCCTCGTTGCTCCAGGCAATCGAGTTCGCCTTGTTCGGGCGGGAGATGGAGGTCAGGCAGAGGATAGCGAGGCTCGCGGATCTGGTCAACTTGAGCTCCGACAGCGCCCTGGTGGAGCTGGAGCTGGCCGACGGGACCAGGAAGGCCTTGGTGAGGCGGTCGGTGGGGAGAGGGGGCCGGAGCCGCCTGGAGCTCAAACTCGACGACCGCAGATATCTGGATGAAGCCGCCGAGGAGGCGCTCGCCGAGATGACGGGCATAACGGGCGACGACTACGACAGAGTGATCTACATATCCCACTACGCGTTGGAGGACTTCATACACGGCGATAGGCTCAAGAGGACCTCGTTAATAGATAAAATACTTCAAATAGATATATTAGATAATATTCAGAAAATAATAAATATTACATTAAAAAATATAATGAAAGAAATAGAAAAAATTAGAATTAAAATATCGTATTATGAGAAATATAGAGACATAATAGAGAAATACGGAAGTCTGTCCAAGCTGAAGGGCGTAAAGGCATCGCTGGAGAGAGAGCTCGAGGACCTCACGCGCCGGGAGGCAGATCTATCGGCTAGATACAGAGAGCTCCTAGAGGAGAGGAGGAGGTATATGGACAAAATATCGGCCCTTCAAGACAAGATAAACGCCTACTACAGGGCCAAGTCCGAGCTGGAGTTGCTGGAGGAGTCGGGCCGCGAGGCGTATATCTCGGAGCTGGGGCGCATAGAGGAGCTCAGAGATAGGTTCATGGGAGTTATGGCCGAGTTCGAGCACATGCTCGACCCGCAGATACTCGAGAAAATATCGAGGGAGCCCGACGCCGCGAAGCTCGCCGAACTTCTGCAGGAGGCCTATATGGAGTTGGCCAAGATAAAAGGCTCCCTGGAGGAGGCCCTCTCGGCGGCCGACGCCCAGAGGAGGTCGCTGGCGGCTAGACTGGACGAGCTGAGAACCGAGATTTCCAGGCTTAGGGCTAGGGTCGACCAGCTCGAGGGAGCCTACAGGAGGTTCAAGGAGATTTCTGCGCGTTACGGATCTCCCGAGGAGGTTAGAAGGAGGCTGGACGAGGCGAGGGAAAAGGTCAAGGAGCTGGAGAAGAAGACTCATTACGCGTCGTCGTTGAGGTATATAATCTTATACGCGCTGGAGACCGGCGCCGAGAGGTGCCCCATATGCGGCGGCAAGCTGGACAGAGACGCCGCGTCGAGCAGACTGAAGGATATAGAGAGGGAGTACTCGCAGGAGCTTGCCCAGCTGGAGAAAGCGAGGGAGGAGCTGGAGGCCCTGGAGGACGCCTATAGGGAGTTGTCGTCCCTCCTGGGGACAGTGTCGGAGTACCTCAAGGCAAGGGAGGAGCTGGAGAGACTGGCCGGCGAGGAGGAGAAGACCAAGGCGAGGCTGGACCAAGCGGCTAAGTCCTACTCCCAGATCTCGCGGCGTCTCGAGCTGTTGGCCAGCTTCTTGAGTAGCGTAACGCCTGAGGCCGTAGAGGAGATGTTGAGGAGGTACAACAGGGCACTCAGGGCGCGTCAACTCCGCGAGGAGCTTGAGAGCTTGGAGCGTGAGCTCAAGAATCTGGGCCTGAGCGGCGCGGCTCTGGAGGCCGAGGAGGAGTTCCGGATGATCTCCGAGGAGCTGGACAGAATTAGGAGGAGAAAGGCGGATATTAACGACGAGTTGAGAAAGCTGTCGGAGGTCTTGGCCAACGTCGACGAGGAGCTGGATATGTTGAGATCGAGGCTGGAGAAATATATGTATGCATATAATAGATTTTCTGAAATATCAAATAAAATAGATATATTAAAATATAACGTTAGATCTAGAATAATTGGGGAGATAGAGGATGAGCTCTGGAGGAATTTCTCAAAGATATACCCATATAGGGACATCGCGTCGTTGGGGTTGACGCTGAGGGAAAAGGCGTACGAGGTGGAGGCGAGATTGGCAGATGGAAACGTCGTGGGCATCTCCAAGCTTAGCGATGGGCAACGGCTGGCGGTGGCGCTCTCGCTCGTGATATCAATGCGCAAGCTGTTGAGCCCCAAGCTGGGCTTCCTTCTGCTGGACGACCCTCTGCCCTACGTGGATCCCAGCGTCAGGGCGTCTCTGGCGGGCCTCATAGCTTCGCTCGCGGCTGAATACCAAGTGGTGGTGGCCACACAGACCGAGGATCTGCCCAAGGAGATAGCGGCTAACGGCGTCGACGTGAAGGTAATAGAGTTGCTGCGTGGCTCGGGGAGACCCGAAGCGACAACTAAAGATATATTTGCGAGAAAGGATTGAGGCGATGCAGGAGAACTGCGGCGTTTTCGTGGTCTCAGACCTCGGCGAGGTCGGCGTCTATAGAGGCGACAACTACGTGGTGGCCAAGGTGGAACCCTACGGCCTGGCGTTTAACGATTACGGCAAGGTCGTCGTGTTGTACGACGCCGTCAATCTCTACGAGAACTTGATGGAGTTTATATCGAGGGAGTTAAATGGATGCAGAAGGCTTACGCTGGAGATAGACGCCAAGGAGATAAAGCTGGAGTCCATACAGGCGCTCCAGAAGGCGCTCGACTACACGACGTTGCTATACCTGCTGGCCCTTAAGTCCCGCCCCTCGTTGATACATGTGGTCGGCAGTAGAGGGCGCCGGAAGCGCCCGGCCCAGGGGATAGGCAAGATAATAGCCAGGTCGAGCCCTATTCCCCCGCAGTACGTGGCGAAGAGACCTCCCCCGTTCGTCCTGCCCTCTAACGTCGAGGAGGTCTCCATCACGGCCCGCCGGCTCTCCGGCGAAAGGTACAGAGCATTTATAAGGATAGCTGGAGGAGGCGCCACGTCCGCAAAGGCCAAGGTGGTCGAGACGGAGACCTTGTATAGACGCATAATAGGCGGCCTCGTCTCCTCCCTGCCTCAACTGGGCTGGATGGAGTACGTATATCTGTAGCCAGCCCCCAGGACGGAGCCCACACCATCTTTATCAGCGCTCCAGACCCGCCTCACCTATCGGAGGGCTCACCTACTAATCATCACGAAGGGGATCGAGGCATCCATGTTATAAATCTCTTCGCATCAGACGCCGCAAGACCTCCTGGGCTACCGGCTATACCGGCTCAGCCCTGTCCCATAGATAGTTGAAATAGGTCTTCGCTATGTCGAGGAGGTAGCGCTCGTTGCTGTGTATGCCGAGGAGCCCCTCCCCATGTCTCACGACCAGCAGAGCTGAATTCCCCAGAGCCCCTCCGCCGAACATATCCTCCAGCGCCCTCGCGTTGACCCGCGGAGGCGAATAGACATATTTAGCGATCTTCTTGGCCAAGAGGAGCTTTACCTCGATCCGCTTGGACTCCTCCTCGATTGCGGCCATCACCCGCGGCGTTGCGAGCTCCGGATAGGGCAACGCCACGTAGACGGCCGAATCGCTCGACTTGATCACCTCCTCGAGGAGCTCCATCACCTTGTCGCCTCTTATAAGGGCTATGAAGGTAGTGGAGGCCTTCCCATATCTGCTCTCGTAGAGAGTCTGCAGGAGGTCCAGCTGCTCCTTCAAGGCCTTGAGGGCGGCCGAGGCGTAGGAGACCAAGCCCTTGTAGACCTCGGCGGGCGGCCGAGCGGCATATCTGGCGGGCCGCCCCTCGATCCGCTCCAAGAAGCCCTGCCCCTCGAGTGCATCTAGGCGTTGATATATCTTAGTGTAGGGTATGCCGACCATCTCGGCGATCTCCCTTGCCGTGAGCGCCCCCCGCTCTACCAAAAGCGCGTAGATGGCCAGGTCCCTCTCCTCCAGCCCCAGGGTCTTGAGGACGGACTTCTTCACGAAATTAACGGAATATCATTAAAAAATTTTTAAACCGAGGGGCCGGCGGGCTCAATGAGCAAACAGGTTCTAGAGCTGGCAAGGCCCGCCAGGCTCGTGGACCTAAGCAGGTTTAATCTACCCACTAGATACAAGACCACCCTATTGAACGAAGCTTGGCAGAACGCCGTCAAGAGGCAGTTCGCCCTGCCCGAACACACGAGGGTCGTAAAGACATCCCTGTCGGTATGTCCGGTCTGCAATAGAAGAATACCCATGGCCGTCTACGAGGAGAACGGCGCCATATGGCTGAAGAAGGTCTGCCCCGAACACGGGGCGTTCGAGGATCTGTACTGGGGCGACGCCGAGATGTACTATTACTTCCTCCAGTGGGATACGCCGGAGTATATAGCCAAGGGCCTCGCCAACCCATACACAGACCTCCAGTTCTATATGGAGATGGGGTCCTGCCCCATGGGTTGCGGCCTCTGCCCCGTCCACAAGTCGGATACCGTGCTCGCCATCATAGACGTCACCAACAGATGCAACATGGCGTGCCCCGTGTGCTTCGCCAATGCCGGCGCCGCGGGCTACGTCTACGAGCCGACGCTGGAGCAGATAGAGTACATGCTGAGGACATTGAGGGCGCAGAGGCCGTGGCCGCCCAACGCCCTGCAGCTGTCGGGAGGCGAGCCGACGCTGAGGGACGATCTGCCCGAGATAGTCAGGATGGCCAAGAAGCTGGGCTTCACGCATATAGAGGTCAACACAAACGGCATAAGGCTGGCCAACGAGCCCGAGTTCTACAAGGCCTTGCTGGACGCCGGGATATCCACGCTCTATCTGCAGTTCGACACGATCGACCCGGGCAACGAAGGCGTCGTGAGACACCGCCTCTACAACCCCAAGGCCTACGCCGCAGTTAGGCGCAAGCTGATAGAAGTGGCCCGCCAGCTCGGCCACCGGTCGATAGTGCCCGTGGTCACCCTCGCCAGAGGCTACAACGATAAGGACCTCGGCAAGATCCTGGACTTCGCCATACAGAATAGAGACGTCATACGTTGGATCAATATACAGCCTGTTTCCTTCGCCGGCCGCGCCAAGCTTTACAGCAAGGAGGAGCTGAGGAAGTTCAGAATAACCATACCCGACACCATAATAGAGATAGAGAGGCAGACGGGAGGCTTGATAAGCAGGTGGGACTGGAGGCCCACCAACTGGCCCGTGGCGGTCGCCAAGATGGTCGAGGCGCTCACAGACTCCCCCAAGCCCCTCTTCTCCATGAACCCCGTCTGCGGCGCCGCGACGTTCATATACTATGACGACGATGAGAAGAAGATATACCCCATCACGAAGCTCGTCGACGTCGACGCCTTCGAGAGGATAGCCTGGGACGTCTACAGGACAGCCAAGAGGGGAAGGGCCGTCTGGAAGGCCGTGGCCGCGACCAAGGCCATGAAGCTCCTGAGGACAGTCAAACACAGAAAGATTAAAGGCCTAATACAGGACTTCCTGGTGAAGAAAGACTACGACTCGTTGGGCCAGTTCTTCTTCAACATAGTGGGACTCGGCATAATGCACTTCATGGACGCCATGAACTTCGACGTGGAGAGGATACAGCGTTGCGACATACACTATGCCACTCCCGACGGGAGGGTCATACCGTTCTGCACCTACAACAACTTCCACAGGGATAGGATAGAGCAGTCCTTCAGAATCGACCCCAAGATGTGGACGAAGATAACAGGCGTGTCGCTGACTGGCTGGAAGAAGACGGCGGGCCGCCTGCTTTAACCGGCGCAGTGCTTTTAAACATCCTCTACGTAAGACGACGTGTGGGACGAATTCGTCAAGCGCGAGATAATTAAATTTGGGGATTTCCAGCTGTCGAGCGGCGGCCGCAGTCCCTACTACGTCGACTTGAGGCAGGTTCTGGCCTATCCGGACCTCCTGAGGTGGGTGATCGGCAAGTACAGCAACCTCCTGAAGGATATCGAGTTCGACGTGATAGTGGGGGTCGCCACCGGCGGCATACCCTACGCCTCGATACTGGGCTTCAACATGTTTCGCCCTATTGCGTACGTCAGAGAGAGCAAGAAGTGGTACGGCTCCCGGAGGGAGATAGAGGGCGCCGTCTGGCAGGGCGCGCGCGTAGTGGTGGTGGACGACGTCATAACCACCGGCGAGTCGATCGTGGATGCTGTTAGTAAGCTCAAGGAGGCCGGGGCCAACGTAGTCGCGGCCGCCGTGTTCCTCGACAGACAGCAGTGCGGCGCCCAGAGGGTCGAGCGGGAGACAGGGACGCAGGTCAGGTCGGCCTACAGGATGGGCGAGGTCCTGGAGGATATAAGGGACCTTATAGGGCCGAACCGCTACCGCGAGGCACGCGAGTACCTGGAGAAGTTCAAGTGCTAGCCCGCCTGACGGAGCTGATACCGTCCGAGGTGACCAGGAGGCTGGGCAGAGCGCTCTTCTCGTTGCCTCTACCTCCCTGCAGGTCGGGCGCCAGGTGGCGCGTGGGCCCGGTCGAGACGAACGGACCCGTGGGGATAGCCGCGGGGCTCGACAAGGACGGCCTCTACACCAGGGCGCTGTCGGCCTTCTGCCCCGGCTTCATCGTGGTGGGCTCCACCACCGCGCGGCCCAGGAGGGGCAACAGGCCCCCGCTGACGGCGAGGCTGAGGCCCCGCTCTCTGGTCAACGCCATGGGCCTGCCCAGCCCGGGCCTGCCCGTGGTGCTCTCCAGAATATCGAAGGTGGAGTACCCCCTCTTCGTCAGCGTCGCGGGCTTCACGGCAGGGGAGATTCTCGAGCAGATACGCTATGTTGAGAGGTACGGCCGCAACGTGAGGGCCATCGAGGTCAACCTCTCCAGCCCCACGTATAAAGGCATGTGGGATAAGGCCGCGCCTCTCCTCGAGTCCAAAAAGCCGCTGTTCATAAAGACGGGCCCTACGTCGGAGCTCAGGGCCTACCTCGAGCTGGCCAAAAGAGGGGGACACGGCCTCGTGATCACCAACACGTTGCCGGTCGCCGATCCCCGTATAGGCGTCGGCAGAGGCGGCCTAAGCGGCCTCTGGCTCTACCCAGCCATGATGAGGATGCTCGAAAAGGCCAGGGCGCACCTCGGCGGGGACTTGCCTATAATAGCCGTAGGCGGCGTCATGAGCTGCAGACAAGCAAAGGCCGCGATGAAGCTGGCAAACGCCGTCGAGGTCTTGACGGGCGTGTTGTACTACGGCCCAGACCTCGTCAAGAGGCTCAACGCCTGCGCCGCCCAGCCATGAGCGGCTGGGCGAACGACGAAAATCACGAGCCAGCCCCCGCCGCCAAACACGCCGCGCGAGCACGTCGCTCCGGAATTCCGCGTTCATACGGTCCAGCCCGATAAGACAGATGTCGAGAGCATGGGGCCGCCGGGATTTGAACCCGGGACCTCCCGGTTGCTCGGGCCGGGAGCCCTTTATCAGCCTCGCCGGATCTCCACGGGCGCTCCACCTAGCTAAGCTACGGCCCCGGTCCATCTGAACGGGGCCTATTTTAAGCTTTATGATTTTTCCGGTCTAACTCATGCCGTTTGCCGCGGACGTGTAGCCGGCTCCTCCACACAACACATCATCACGGCATAGACCAAGGCCTCGAGCTAATAGGGACTCCGCGTTTGGATGCGGCTAAACTATGCAGATGGACATGGCGCTGGCCAATCCCGCGTCGAGAGGTATGGCGGCCGTGCCCCACCATGGCGCGTACCGCCCATACACCCGCGCTACAGTCCAAGCTACGGCCGGACGGGCGTGTTCGCATCGCCGACATGGAGTATGTATCAGCCCGGGGGTGCCGCCGATCCGTTGCGATTCTCGCTACCGTCCGCGATACAACAATAGAATGCCGAAGCCGGCAGATCCCACCGCAGAATCCCCATTTAGTTTCGGAGACGCTGTATCTTGTCAGTGGTAGGGGTGGCTCGCTCTTGGCCGAACGCTACGTCCGCGATCTCGGGAGGGCGCTCGCCGTCGCCGGGAGGCTTGAGTCGGCGGGGCTTAGGCCGAACGTGGTCCGCACCAACCCCGGCTACACGGTGTATATAGCCACGGCCGACCTCTTGAGGCTGGCGGAGGGGGACGGCGAAATCAGGAGGGGCCATAGCGCTTTATCTCGCCGAAAAGTCGAGGGACGGCACGCCGAGGCAGAGGGAAATAGCTGGGAAGCTCTCGAAAAGACATCCCCTTTTCCCTATCCTCCCAATAGTCTCGCCGCTTCCTCGAAGCCGGCATCGCTATGCGTTAGCCGATATTGAGCCGAAACGCCGAGCTTAGCTATGTGGAACTGCAGAACCGACGACAGCCGACATGTGGAATCGGCCAGCGTCCGGCCGCACCGACGACAGTCGGAAGAGTTCAGTGGTGGGCCCGGAGGGATTTTTGGGCGGCTTTGCCTGAACCCCCGCCCTACGGGTCTGGAGCCACGGCGGCGCTGACCTCCGCCGCTCTGCCTTGCTGAGCTACGGGCCCCTTTACGTATATTATCATGTATTTTTAAGCTTTTTCCCCGCTGACCCTCCGAGTAGGCGTATGCCGCAGGGTCTCGACACACCCAGCTTGGTGGAGCAAAGCTTAAAAACCACCAGAAATATATGTAAAGGGGCCGTAGTCTAGCGGTAGGATTGAATTGACTCCCTAAAGCCCGCCTTACACGGCGCCCGCGCCACAGCGCCTAGGCGCGCGGGAGATCCCGGGAGGGGAGATCCCGGGAGTTCAAATCCCGGCGGCCCCATCCATAGGCTCTTCCGGCTACCGGATAGATGTGGCTAATTCTACATGTCGGTTATGGCGACAAAGATATAAATTTAGGATTTATGGCGCGTAGGCCCCGGTCGTCTAGCCCGGTCAAAGGCTCACCGACTAGGGATATGGGCCTTTCGAGGCATTGCGGCCGGAGACAGCCCAGGACCCGGGTTCAAATCCCGGCCGGGGCATTGGCTAGGTCATAGGTCGACTATCTTATTGCCGTGGACGTAATCATATATTTACAGGTTTCTCTCCTCGGCTTCTCCTCCGCGACTAGCTTCTCAACATGTTGGGCTGGACAACGCCGTTGGGCCTGTTCCCGCTCCTCGGGCGGTGGAGGCGAGAGCGCCATGGCCGCTCTGCCTCCGTGTTGCACGTAGAGAGGCGATGTGGGCTTTGCCTTCAAGACGTGGTAGCGGAGGCGCTCCATCGAAACGCTGGGCATTGGCACTGCTTCCCGCTCCGCGACCTCCGCGGGCTTGCCCGTCAGAGGCGCCATCGCCTCGGCGACATCTCTAGGTCTCATGTGGCGGAAGGGTCTACCGCGTATGCCTTGGGCAACACCCCCTATCTTGGTGTCGCATCTCCCGGCTACCCCCTCGGCGGCTATTCTGTCGAGGTCTTCGTAGAACGCGTTGGTCCACTCCATGTGGAGGTCCCAGAGCTCGTTGAAGAGCTCCTTTGAACTATCGCTAGATTGCCGTTGAGCAGCTGGAAGCCGTAGTTGGCGGCCATGTAGAAGGCGTGTTGGATGTGCTCGGCCGTGATGTCGCCCTTCGGCGGCTCGTAGAGAGCGGACCAGAGGTCCCTCCCGCCCCACAGCTCGGGATTGCCCAACAGCTTCTCCGGCATATCCAGCATGTCGGGCCTCATAATCAACTATGATATAAATATATTATTCTCGGTATTTTGTTATAATGAATTTATTTTAATACAACTTTGATTTTATTTATTTAGGTAATAAGATAAGCGAAACAGCCTTCTGACGCGAAACAACACTTAAATAGGGAAAGCGGGGATGGGCCATGTCGACGGGTCTGTTCAAGAAGTACGAACTGCCGCCGCTTCCGTACAACCTGGACGCTCTGGAGCCCTATATAAGCAGGGACATAGTGGACGTCCACTACAACGGCCACCATAAGGGCTACGTGAACGGCGCCAACGCGCTTCTGGAGAGGATGGAGAAGATAATAAAGGGCGACCTGGCCTCGGGCCAGTACGACATCCAAGGGATTCTGAGAGGCCTTACCTTCAACATAAATGGCCACAAGTTGCACGACCTGTACTGGAGGAGCATGGCGCCTGCGGGCAAGGGCGGCGGCAAGCCCGGCGGCAAGCTCGCCGACCTTATAAACAAGCAGTACGGTAGCTTCGATAGATTCAAGGCGGTCTTCACGGAGGCCGCCAACTCGCTTCCCGGCACCGGCTGGACCGCGCTTTACTACGACGTGGAGACCGGGAACCTCCAGATAATGACCTTCGAGAACCACTTCCTGAACCACATAGGGGAGGCGCCCATACTCATAATAGTCGACGAGTTTGAGCATGCCTACTATCTCCAGTACAAGAACAAGAGGGCCGACTACGTCGGCGCCTGGTGGAATTTGGTTAACTGGGATTTCGCAGAGAAGAAGCTATCCAAGCTTATCTAACCCACTTCTTTTCGTGAGGGACCCTCTAGTGCTGAGGAGGAAAAGGGAGATTAGGGAGAGGATCTGGGATCTGCTCGAAAGGAGCGGCGTCGCCGCGTTTCCGCGCCCGGTGCACGGCCGAATACCCAACTTCGTGGGGGCCGAGTCGGCCTGCCGCAAGTTGAGGGAGTCCGGCGAATGGGCGGCGGCTAGGGTCGTGAAGATCAACCCCGACGCCCCCCAGAGGCCGTGCCGCGAGGCGGCGCTGGCCGAGGGCAAGGTCGTGGTCATGCCGACGCCGCGGATAAGGGAGGGCTTTCTGCTGCTGGATCCGCGCGCCGTGCCTCGCAGCGCGTACCGCGAGGCGTCGACCATATCTGGGGCGTTTCGGTGGGGCGTTAAGATAAATCCCCGCGAGATGCCGCAGATAGATCTTGTGGTGATAGGCTCGGTGGCCGTCAACCCCGGAGACGGGGCGAGGCTCGGGAAGTCCCACGGCTATGCGGAGCTGGAGTGGGGCATCGCCACGGCCTTAGGCAAGGCGTCTGAGTCCACCCCCGTGGCGACAACCGTACACGAGCTCCAGCTGGTCGACGACGATATACCTCAGGAGCCCTTCGATCTGCCGGTCGACCTGATAGCGACGCAGACGAGGGCCTTGAGGCCCGTGAGGAGGCAGAAGCCCCGCGGGATCCTGTGGGAGTACATAACCGAGGAGATGCTCTCGGAGATCCCCCTTCTGTCGTCTCTGAGATAAAGATATATACCACAAACCGGGATGTGTTGTGGATGTCGAGGAGAGGGTGCTCCAGATAATTAGGGAGAGGGGCGAGGTGTCCACGACGGAGTTGATGCAGATCACGGGCTATCCGCGGCATAAGGTCTTGAGGGCGCTCAACAAGCTCTATTTCAGAGGCCTTGTGGAGCCGGTCAAAAGGGGCAGGAGATACCTCTGGCGTCCTGCCTCCGGCGAGATGGCGGTATATCCCGTCCACACGCCGCTGTCGCCCGTGTTGTACCTCGAGGGGGTCGTCGAGCCGATATATAGGAAGGTCGAGAACAGAGTGGATTCTTTCCTCTTCCTCCACGTGAAGAATGGCAAATACTGGCTCTGCGACTGCGGGACTGGATACTACGTGATATCGGACGACAACATAGAGGGTTGCGACTGTAGGCTGAGGCACGCCTTCGGCGAGAGGAAGCTGGCCATGATATATCTGACCGGAGACTTGAGGTTTAGGTATTGGCGGAGCTATAGATACGGCGAAAACGACGCGGAGTTCGTGTTGTTGATGCCGGAGGCCGAGGTGTCGAGGGAGCTCTTGGAGAAATACAGGCGCTACGAGGTTCCCGCCTAGTTGCGCTTAACCGCGTGGGCCGCCGCCAGGACGGCGAGCGAGAACAGGAGAAGCGTGGCGGCCTCAGGGATAGCCGATAGGTAGTAGGCCTCGAAGGAGCTCCAGATGTAGACCGAGGCCGGGCTGGCAAGGCCGAACGGAGGGCCCGACACGTAATAGGCGACGATGGCCACGGCGCCGAACTCGCTTATGGCTCTCGACATGGCCGTGAGCCCCGACGAGAGGAGGCCCCTGGCGGAGCTCCTGAAGACGTACCAGAGAACCCGCGCCTCGCCGGCGCCTAGGCTGAGGGCCATGAGCTCCGGCTCTCTAGGCAGGCTCTCGAAATAGCTCTGCGCAGACCTGATATAGACGGGCGCGGACACCACCACCAGAGCCGCGACGAGACCTATATACGAGTCGAACAGACTTATGCCTAGGGAGTTTAAGAATCTGCCGATAGCCGTCTGGGGGCTTGCGAGCAACACCAGCGCTATGCCGACAATCGGGTGCGGGACCGACGCCGGCACGTCCGTCAACGCGCTGATGATCGCATTCCCCCTCCTGGCCGCGTAGTAGGCCACCTGCGTGAAGAACGCGATGTTTATCAGCATAGCCGTAGAGGACGCGAGCATAGTGACCCCCATGGATCTGAAGAGGCCCTCGCTGAAGGCGGCGCCGCTGAAGAAAGGCCCGTATCCGTAATACACAAGGGCTACGAACGGCGCGAGAAGCGCCGACAGCGCAACCGCCGAATAGACGGCTATCAGTCTATACATGGTCGGCCAACGCCCACCTAGGCGCCCTAGCGCCCTCGGGACAACGGGTCGGCGAGAAGCCCTTTATGTCGAGCACCGGCGTCCCGTCGAACAGATCTAGGTCCGACACGCTCAGAGAGCCTCTCCTCACCTCGAGCAACCTGACTATGGAAACACCGATGGGGTTCGGCCTATCCGGGCTGTCGGTGGCGAAGACGCCGACCTCAGGCGCCTGCAGGCCCCTGGCCTCAAGCCGCCTGGGCCTCACCACGAGGGGGGCGCCTCTGTATCTATGTAGATATGAGATCACGATTATGTGGCTGAACTCCTCCAGCCCCCTCAGCCCCTCCACATATTTATCGTAGATCACTATGGTTCCGTCCACCCGCCTCCTCCTCACCTCATCGTCGGGATAGCCGTGGCGCACCACGCCGATGGGCTCGAACGACATGTATAACGTGGGGGTTTTAAGTTAAAGGACCGCCGTAAGTCAATGTGCCGTTGTCCAACAGTTGCCGCAAGGCCGCCGGCAACGAGCTGGCGTTGCCGAACACCACGGGCCTCCCCAGGGCGGCTAAGCCGTATCTGGACAGCCGGCTTCTCTCCCTCAATGCGAACAACAGGAAGTCGACAGCCGCGGTTCGATCTCTCGCGTTTTTAGGCACGGTTATATAGAGGTATACCGGCGAGCCCGCGATCTCGGCCGTGCCGCCCTCCACGGGTATGGTCCAAGAGAAGCGCGAGTACCAGCTTGAGTAGGCGTCGTCGCCGAAGCTGAGCCACGGCGGTAGCTCCAGGTACTGCAGGCCGTTGGCCTCCGCATAGGACCTATATGAAAAGACAAAGGCTAGTTGTCCCTCCTTTAGGGGGACTACGTAGTAGAACGTGCTGCTCCTCGTCACGTTGGCGCGGTTCTCGGCCATCCTATATATGAAGAAGCTTTTATTGCCTGCATATAGCTCGCCGGCGGCCTCCAGGATAAGCATGGCGTAGAGACCCTCAGGGTCGGTGGCCGGATCGGCGACTCCCAGCGGGTATTTGCCCGAGGTTAGCCCGTAGAAGAATTGGTACCAGAGCCTGCTGTCATTGGACATATAGGCCTCCCTATATAGGCTCAACAGGTCCGCCATGTCCGGGAATGTCTTGAGGGACGCGTTTGAGTACACTATGACGTTGCTGTCGGCGACGAAGGCGACCGCCCAGCCGGGGCTGTAGGGCCCTGTCTCTGCCACCGCCCGCCTAAACGCCACCGGCATAAAGACGTCGCACGGCACGCCGAGGGCTATCTGATGGGCCAGCGCGAACGAGCCGCCCGGCTTGACGACGACCTGTACGCCTGTGGCGTTCCTGTAGGCGTCGGCCAGATAGCGCCCCTCGGCGGCGTAGGCGCCTTTTACTGACAGAAACGCCATGTCCCTATCGCCGGGCGCCAGGCGGAGGCTCCAGCTGGCGCTCGCCTTTGCTTGCGCCAAGGAGGCTCTTTTGCTGGACGAGCCCGAGTCGCATCTAGACGAGGAGGCCCGCGGGCTTCTGGCGGACGCCCTGCGCGGCGTGGCTGACCGCCTGGTGGTAGGCTACGTATCCCACGACGAGCCGCTCGTCCCGTGTAGATATAGCTACCTGATGTCGGGCAACTCGGTGCGTCCAGCGCCGTAGTTGCCGTAGGTGTATTTTTATTGTGGGGCTGAGGCCTCTACGTGAGGTTCCTCCTCTTCGGCGGCGTCGGCTTCGTGGGGGTCAATCTGGCCAGACATCTAGCCGCCAGGGGGCACGACGTGGTGTTGGCCAAGAGAAGGGGGATCCCGCCGAGGCCGTTGATAGCGAGAGCGCTCAGCGGCCTTAAGGTGATGGAGTACTCGGATCCCGCGGAGCTTATAGAGTCGATGAACCCCGACGTCGTGGTCAACTTGGTCGCAGTCCTCCAAGGCCCCCGCGAAGAGATCAGGAGGGCCAACGCCGAGTTTCCCAGCCTTCTGTGCGAGGCCGCGCGCAGGGCGGGCTGGCGCAACCGCGTTGTGCACATATCGGCGGCCACGGTGGTCGGTCTCGGCGCCTCCAGGGAAGAGGACGCACATCTAGATGGCGTGAGGCCGGCCACGTATTTCGACCAAACCAAGGCCGAGGGCGAGCAGGCGATAGCGCGGTGTTTCGAAGACTGGGTTATCGTCCGGCCGACGGCGATCTACGGTCCCTACAACGACCACCCCGAGTGGGCCGCGTTGGTGCGGGCGGCTAAGGCCGGAATAGCCCCAAGCCTCAAGCTCAGCTTCTCGGCTATCTCGTCCAGCGATCTTTCCGCCGTGGTGGAGAGATCGGCCAGCCTCGCGCCGCCGCGCCAGTACTTCTTCGCGACTGAGTGCAAGCCGCTGGAGTTCGAGCTGGTTGTCGATGCGCTGGAGGAGGCGGCCGGCAGGCGGCTGGCCAGAATACCGTTGCCTCTAGCCCTCGCGCGGCTTCTCGCGCCGTCTGGGGTGAGGGGGTTGCTCAAATATGCGGGGACTCCCTATTCCTGCGAGAAGATGAGGAGGGTCGTTGGCTACGAGGCGACCTACAGAAAGAGCGATATGGTGGAGATGTTCAGGCTTTTATGGAGCTGACAGATCCGCTCATAGCGAGATACAGCGACCTCCTGCGCCGGAAGGGCCTCCACGATGCGCTGGACAGAGTAGCGCCCGACCGGTCAATCCTAGACCTCATCGCGTCTATGGCGGGGGGCTCGGCCGCCGAGGCTCTGGAGAAGCTGTCGAGGACTGTGGAGGAGCGGCTCGATAGAAAAACGGCGGCCGAGGCCTACGCCGAGATTGCGGGCGTGTACGACGAGGAGCTTGCCGTAAAATCGCTCGCTAGGCATATAGCCAACTGGTACTTGAAGCTTGCCGAGGAGCTCGGCGTAATAGCGCTGAGGTCTAGATAGACCTAAGGCAAGCCGCCGGCGCCCATGGAAATTAAAGGTATCGATGTGCCGCTACCCGATGGAAATCGGTTCCGGGAAACCGGCTGGCAGCGTCTCGGGGATTATCGCAGAGCGAAGAGCTCGAGGATATAGGGAGGGCCGAGCTTTCAGCGACGGAGTAGCTTCACCCTATGGCAGAATCGAGGTTTTAGACATGACGCAAGCGGAGATACGTTGACTCATACGCCCCATGGCGAGATGTTTCCCCAATTAGGAAGAGGTGGCGCGATTGAGTTGCCGCTCGGATAAATCAGGCCTACGCAGAAGCGCTTCGGGAGAGTCTTCCAGGCATAGGATGGTGATCCGACGTTGCGAGGTTGCGAGCTGGTTGCAGATCAATACACGGCGCGGTCGGGGATAGGATAGCGAGCTAGGTCCGGAGCCGGTCTCGTAATGGCCCTCATGCCGACGACAAGGCTTAGGATGTGGCGTCTATGCAGATATTCATCAAGGCGGGGGAGGGGCAAGGCTTGGCGCTACAGTCGGCGGAAGGCTTTAAAAGGGGCGCCTAGGACCGGCGTCGTGATCGTGGCGTACGCCAAGGGCCCTCCTCTGGCCGTATTCGCCGGCTCTTGGCTGTGTTCCCGCTCGCCGGTGGACGGCTCGCCGATAGCCCTTGGGGAGCCTGTAGGGGACTGCGAGGACGTGGAGCGGCTCGAGAGGCTCTCCTCTATAGCCACGTCGGTCTATATACTTAAGTCGAGAGGACTCAAGGTGTTTTACGGCGGAACTGGCGACGAGGAGCGCTTGGCCGCATACGCCGGAGGCGCCGATGCGGTGCTCGACGAGGTGAAGCATAGGTTCGGGATTCCGGAGGCCCCGGACGACTCGGCCTTCGTAGTGGTGGAGGCCGAGGATGCCGGCTCCCTCAGAAGAGCCCTCAGGCTCGCCGGCGAGGTGTACAGAAGGCGGATAGACGTCCTGCTGGCGGCCGATCTCGAGAAGGCCCTCGAGTTGGGCAGATACGCCTCGGGCGTCGTCCTGAAGGACGTGGCCAAAGTGGTCTCCTTCGAGCGGGCGTCCGCCCTGCCGGAGATAGGTAGGTGTACGCACTGCGGGATTGACTTCCTGATGTACGGATCTAGGATAGCTCGGTGCATCTACTGCGGCCGCGCGCTCAGAGGAGTCTTGACTCAACGCAAGCCGGCCCTAAGGCCTGAGATTCTGCGCGCCGTGCACAGAAGGCTGACGTCGGGCGCGTTGCCCGAGAGGCTCGTCGTAGTTTAGCCTAATTATAGATAAGGCTGTTTATCGACCGGAGACCCCAAGAGCGATCCTGTCGAGTTGAATAGTTAGTATTAATAACACTCGTAGTACCGCGCATGGGGCTCGTGGTCTGGCTAGAGGAGGTGTCCCGCAAGGATCATCCCCTCGTCGGCGGGAAGGCGGCGAATCTAGGCGAGGTCGCAAGGATAGCCAGAGTCCCGCCGGGCTTCGTGGTCACTGCAGAGGCCTTCCGTCGCTTCCTCGAGGCTACAAGCCTAAAGCCTAAAATTCTGGAGACTCTAAAGGCCGTCAGAGGAGGGGGGCCTGAGGACTACGAGAGGGCCTCTGCCTCTGTGAGAGGGCTGATAGAGACTACGGCCATGCCGGAGGACATAGCGGGCGAGATAGCCGCCGCGTACGCCAGGCTGTCGGAGCTCGTCGGGGCTAAGGACGTCCCGGTCGCCGTGCGCTCCTCGGCCACGGCCGAGGATATAGGCGAGGCTTCATTCGCCGGGCAACAAGACACCTACCTCAACGTCAGGGGCGTCGAGGGCGTTATAGACCACGTCAAGAAGGTCTGGGCCTCTCTCTACAGCGCGAGGGCCCTCTACTACAGAGAGCAGATGGGGATACCCCACGAGGCCGTCTCCATGGCCGTCTTAGTGCAGAAGCTGGTCAACGCCAGGTCGGCCGGCGTCATGTTCACTCTGGATCCGACCAACGGCGATACGTCCAAGGTGGTCATAGAGGCGGGCTGGGGTCTGGGCGAAGGCGTTGCGAGGGGCATAGTGACTCCCGACGAGTTTGTCGTAGACAAGGCGGCTCTCAAAATCGTGGAGAGGCGTATAAGCAGGAAGAGGGTGGCTGTGGTCAGAGACGAGGCCGGCCTCACGAAGGAGGTGGAGCTTCCCGAGGAGAAGGCCTCGGCCCCCTCGCTGGACGACAGCGAGGTGGTGGAATACGCCAAGATGGCCCTAGAGCTTGAGCGCTACTACGGCCATCCCCTCGATATAGAGTTCTCGGTCGACGCAGATATGCAGTTTCCGCGCAACCTCTTCATCGTGCAGGTCAGGCCGGAAACCGTGTGGAGCAGGAGGGAGAGAGCCCCCGAGAGGAGGGAGACCGGGGGCGGGGCCGTCGTGGCTAAGGGCATCGCGGCCAGCCCCGGCGTGGCCGTCGGCAGAGCCAAGATATGCCTAACGCTAGACGACGCCAGGAGGAAGCTGCAGAAGGGCGACATCTTGGTGACAAGGATGACGGACCCCGACTGGGTCCCCTACATGCGCTTAGCCTCGGCCATAGTCACAGACGAAGGGGGGAGGACCAGCCACGCGGCGATAGTCAGCCGCGAGCTGGGCATACCGGCCGTCGTGGGGACGGGCAACGCCACCCAGGTGTTGAGGGACGGCGAGATGTATACAGTGGACGGCGGCAAGGGCGTGGTGCTGGCGGGCGCCGTGGAGGCCGAGGCCAAGGCTGAGGCCAAAATCGCCGAGGCCGTCGCGGCGGGCCGCGAGATAGTGCTCCACATATACCGCGCCATCCCCACCGGGACCAAGGTCTATATGAACTTAGGAGAGCCCGAGAAGATAGAGGAGTATAAGGATCTGCCCTTCGACGGGATAGGGCTGATGAGGATAGAGTTCGTCATATCTAGCTGGATAGGCGAACATCCCCTCTATCTGCTCTCCGTCGGACAGGAGCAGAAGTTCGTGGACAAGATGGCGGAGGGGATAGCCAAGGTGGCCTCAGCGATATATCCGAGGCCTGTGGTGGTGAGGTTCTCCGACTTCAAGACCAACGAATACCGCAGCCTCAGAGGCGGCGAGAAGTTCGAGCCCGAGGAGAGGAACCCCATGCTGGGCTGGCGCGGCGTCTCCCGCTACGTCTCGCCGCAGTACGAGAAGGCGTTTAGGCTGGAGCTCAAGGCCGTCAAGAAGGCGCGTGAGGAGCTCGGCCTAACGAACATCTGGGTCATGGCGCCTTTCGTCAGGACGGTCTGGGAGGCCGAGGGGTTCGCGAAGTTGCTGGAGGAGGAGGGCCTATACCGCGACAGGGACTTCAAGGTCTGGGCCATGGCCGAGGTGCCCTCCGTGGTGTTCATGGCGGAGGAGTTCGCGCCGTATTTCGACGGATTCTCGGTGGGCTCCAACGATCTGACCCAGTTGACCCTAGGCGTCGACCGCGACAACGACTTCCTCGTGAGGATAAACCCCAAGTACTTCGACGAGAGGGAGGCCCCCGTGCTGAAGGCCATCTACGAGCTTATAAACAGGGCGCACAGACACGGCCTCACCGTGTCCATATGCGGCCAAGGGCCGTCGGTCTACCCCCAGATGGTGGAGTTTCTGGTCAGAGCCGGCATAGACAGCGTCTCGGTCAATCCAGACGCTGTGCTGAACACCAGGGTGTTGGTCGCCTCGATAGAGATGAAGGCGTTAAGAGAGAGGCTGGACGCTGTGTACAGAGCTCTCTATAAGGCCGACGGAGACGAGGAGTTCAGAGAGATTGTGAGGAAGGTGTTCGGCCGCCTGAGGTATTAGCGCATAAATCGCGGAACCAAGGCACATCGACTTGGTCAAGCCTCCACCTCTGGCGCACGAAGCTCTCCTCGACGGCGGCCGACACGCCTCTCTTATACGCGTAGTAGCCGGTGAGGGCTATCATGGCGCCGTTATCACCAGCGTACTCGAACGGCACGATCTTCAGGGCCACGCCCCTATCCTCGGCTATGTCCCCCAGTATCTGCCTAAGCCTGGCGCTCCTCGCGACCCCCCCGGCGACGACGAGCTCCCGCTTGCCGGTATAGGCCAGGGCCCGCTCGAGAATCTCGGCGAGCATATAATAGGCGGTCTCCACCAACGATCTACATAGAGTGGGTAGGTCCGCCTCGCCCTTCCTGTAGAGCTCCACGGCCTTGGTGACCAGCCCCGAGAAGGCCAGATCCTGACCAATTATGTTCATGGGTAGGGGCACCACCGACCTGGCGCCCTCCGCGCATTTCTCCACGGCGGGGACGCCCGGATAGCCCAGCCCGACCTCCCTAGCGAACCTATCTATGGCGTTGCCCACAGCCATGTCGAGCGTCTCGCCGAAGACCCTATATCTGCCGTCGGCGAATCCGACCACCATGGTGTGGCCCCCCGATATTAGGAGGACCAACGGGTCGCAACTACCGGCCATTGCCCTAGCTATTTCTATATGGGCGACGCCGTGGTGCACAGGCACCAAAGGCCTCCCCAGCTTGACCGACAACGCACGGGCGAGAACAGTCCCTATCCTCAAGGCCGGCCCCAGCCCAGGCCCCGCCGAATACGCGATGGCGTCTATCTCCGAGACATCCCTCCCCGACCTCTTCAGAGCCTCCCTCAACAGCCCCACGGCGATCTTCGCGTGGTGCTCAGCGGCCTCTCTGGGATGTATGCCGAAGCCCGAGGGCGGGACGTACGTGTCGTTCACGTTTACGAGTATTCTGCCGTCCTCGACAAGGCCTATTCCGATCGTATGCGCTGTGCTCTCGACGCCTAGCACCAGCACGGAGTTGTTGCCGTCCCTATTTTTAGGCCTGCCGTTTCTCGAATATGGTCATTCCGCACTTGCCACAATGCCATCTGGGGACAGGCGCCTTGTGGTAAGCCATCACGGAGCCGCAGCGGGGACAGAGCCTCCTCAAGAACTTTATGGTGCCCTTCTCGTAGTCGTATTGATACCAAGCCGCCGATCTGGGCAACTTCTTGGCCTCGCTCATTTCTTCTTCGCGGCGCCCTTTTTCTTCCTCCGCTTCTTCTCCCTAATCTCGGCCTTGCGCTTCTTGGCCTCCTCGAGGAGCGCCTTCCCGTTGGGTAAATTCCTCGCAACTATATAGAGGGGCTCCACGATCTTGGCGACAGACTCCGATTCGTATATGTGTATCTCGGCCCTAGAGACGCCGCGGCCGAACTCCGTGAGGATCTTCCTCACGAACACCAGCTCGGGCTTCGTCCCAAGCTGCGAGGCCACGGTCTCCCTCACCTGCTGGCTGGTCGGGGTGGGGGCTCCGTCGTGTGATATGACCACGACGGCCTCCCTACGCGCTAACAACTTGTTCTCCCTCATAGCCTCTAGTTTGAGCTCCACGGCCGGCCGCATAAAGCCGCCTTATAAATATTTCCGGCGGTCGCCGCGAGCTAGGCGCTACGTCTATGTTGCAAATAGTCGACGACGCCTATCACTAGCGTGGCTGTTGCCAGCACCGCGGCGCGGGCCAGATCGAAGGAGCTGTTCGCAGGCGATATGTAGACTATCAGTTCGCGCGCTAGCGCCACGAGCGCCACGTCGACGATCTTATAGACAATAACCTCTTTATTTTGTATATATGTTATAAATGTGTCAAGTAATTCAATAAATATTATAAATAGAAATAAATTACTTAACAATAAATATATTGTATATTCTGTTGCAGTGCTATGTAAGATCTCGACGACGCCTAGGGCCAGTAGATAGAACGTATATACCGCCAGGACCGCGGTCACTGCAAGCGCCAATCCGTACAGGAGCATCTCCAGATATCTGAGCCATTTGATGTAATCCACGGCGCAAATACCACGATGAAAAATATATCTGCCGCGCGATCTCCCCGTGAGCACCAGGGATCTGTTCGACGCATATGCGGATAGGTACGATCTCTGGTACGTGAAACACGCCGACCTATATGCGAGCGAGCTGAGGGCGGCGTCGGCCTTCGACTGCAGAGGAGGGGTCGAGATAGGGGTGGGGACCGGCAGATTCGCGCTTCCGTTGGGGCTCAGGGCCGGGGTCGATCCGTCGATTGCCATGTTGCGGCTTGCCCCCAAGGACCTAGACCTGGTGGCCGCGGTAGGCGAACGTCTTCCGTTTAGAGCTGGCGCGTTTCCGTGCGCCTTGATAGTGGTCACTCTGTGTTTCGCCGACGACCCAGCCAGGCTCGTCGAGGAGGCGGCGCGCGTCGCCGGCAGGATCGTCGTATGCGTAGTCCCGCGCAATTCTCCGTGGGGCATCCGCTACACGCGCGAGGCCGTCGAGGGGCATCCTATCTACTCCCACGCCAGATTCTACACGGTGTCGGAGGTCGTGGAGTTCGGCGTCCGCTTCGGCATGAGACTACGGCGCATCTCGGCCACCTTAGACGGCGACGCGGAGAGGGAGTATCCTGTCGACAGCCCCGACTTGGGCACAGCGGAGCGCTACGGCTTCGTCTGCATCGAGCTAGAGAAGGCCTATAATTGACTCTTCAGGAGCTCTTCTGCACAGCCGGAGTCCCCCATAGAAGGACGGCCGCGCCCCACAGGATCCGTATATTCATTCACAGTAGTGAAGGTCGGCGGTCCCTCGGTCTGTGCACCTGCCTCAGCTCGCATGCAGTTCCAGACGGCTACCTATTAGACTCACCCTCATAGCTGTGCCGAGGCGCGTCAGGGAGGGGCTGGCGAAAGACGTGTCGTGAGGCGAAGCGCGTAGCTGTTGGATAGCTAGAGAAAGCCCAGGTATATGACTGTCCATATTGAATTGTTGGCGGCATGGAGTGCTATCGATGCCGCGAGGCCGCCGCCCATATAGGCGAGGGTCAGGGCAACTGCGTAGGCTAGGGCCAGGAGCGGATAGGGGTGGAGAAGCGCGAAGACGGCGGTGGATACGAGGAGGGCGCCCCACCACGGGAGGACCCTAAAGGCGAGGCCTCTGAACACGACCTCCTCGACGATTGGGGCCAAGACATCTGCGGTGAGGATGTCGGCCGGGGGGCTCTTGGCCCCTGTCAGGAGGTCTGCGACGAAGGCCGCCAGATATACCGCTACGGCCGGCGGCAAATACGCCGAATTGCCGCCGAGCCAGTTGAGCCTGGCGAAGGATATCGAGGATATGGCGAGGGCCAGCAGATAGCCCAACGAGGCCGGCTTCACAGCTAGGGCGGCCAGCGAAGCCGCGAGGACCAGCAGATCCACGTGGGTCTTGGTCACGCCAGCGCCTCGCTCAGGAGCTTGAGCGCCTCTGTGAGCCTCGCTATCCTCTCCACGACTCTGGGGTCCATTACGTGCTCGAGCTTCTCGGCTTCGGTCTCGGCCAGCTCGCCGTCGACGCCGATGGCTCTGAAGAACTCGGCGAGCGTCCTATGTGCTCTGTCCAGCCCCTCCAAGACGACTAGGCCGCGTTCCGTTATCTCTATCCCTCCTCGCCCCCTATAGGTTATGTACCCCAGCTCGTCAAGCCTCTTCAACATCTTCTGGGCCGAGCTCGGCCTCACGCCCAGGGCCTCGGCCAACGCGCTTAGGGTGACCTTTCCGCCCTTGGACAGGGCGTAGATGGTCTCGAGGTAGTGCTCGGGCCTTACGTCCTTCACCTCGTGTCCCCTCCTCATGGTGCCGACGTCCACGTCAGACCAGCGTGAGGAGATCTATAAGTATGACGAATGCGCCGGCCGCGTAGGCCGCGGCGGCCAGCTTCTTCGACATGTACGGCCTGGCGAACGCGACGAGCGGCAGAAGCACCATGGGGAGCACCATGCTCAACACAACTTGAGTGTAGACGAGCAGATCCAGCGGGTTGAGGCCGGCCGCCAGGATGGCCGCCGTCGGCACTATGTTGATAAGCCGGAAGAAGAGGCGCGCCTTGTATCTAGCCACCTCTCTCCCCAACGTCCTCTCCAGTATCAAGGCCCCTGCCTGCACCGACACGGCCGAGGAGGCCAGTCCCGACGACAGCAACGCGATCGAGAAAGCAAGCCCGGCCAACGGCCCGTAGAGCGGCTCCAATATCTTGGGCACGGTCGATATCTGGACCGCCTTCCCGTAGAGGGCATATGCGGCGACTATCTGCATGGCGGCGTTGACGGCCGAGGCGATGCCCAGATTGTAGAGGGTCTGGGTCCTATGGACCCGCCTGTCGAGGCCGCCGACTATGTGGGAATGTAGCAACAACGCATGCGGCATAATCGTGGCGCCGACTATAGAGGCCGCGTAGAGCGCCACGCCGCCGCCTAGAGCCGGCACCAGCGAGTGGTAGGCAACCGAAAGGAGGTCGGGCCTGACGAGCACCAGCTCTATGAGGAAGCTGAAGCCCACCACGGAGGTCAGTACGCCTATCGCGGCGAAATAGGCCCTCCCCCTATCGCCCAGCACCAGTAGCAAGATCACGTCGATGGAGCCCAGAAAGGCCGCCAGATATACGGGCAACCCCAGCAACAGCTCGAAGGCTATCATCAGCCCCACGAACTCGGCCAAGTCGGTGGCAAGAGCTACCGCGAAGAGGGCAGGCACGTAGAGCGGCCAGAGAGGCCTCAGCCGGGCCTTTAGGTGGTCCAGGAGGCCCACTCCACTCTCAAGCCCCAAGACGCCGGATATGTATTGGTACATAATAGCCAACAACCCGGAGAGCCAGACGACCCATAGGAGGTCCAGGCCGTAGGCCGACCCCGCCGCTATATTTGCGCCGAAGTTCCCCGGATCCATATACGCTACGCTGACCACTGTGGCCGGCCCTATCAAGTCCACGGGACGCATCGGACTCGCCTATAAATTTTTTCCTAGGCTAAAAACAATGGGGATATGGAGAGGCGAAGCCTCAGACCTCTCGGCGGCTATATCGACGTGTTTTTAGATTAGGCTAAAATAGGCGAACTAGCTCTTTGGCTAAATACTAGACGCCTTCTGCGTAGATAACGCTAAAAACGCGGACTAGAACGGGTCTCCATGAAGTTGTACGAGTACGAGGCCAAGGAGATATTGGCCAAATACGGCGTCAAGATACCTCGGGGAAGGCTGGCGCTGACGCCTGAGGAGGTGCGCAAAATCGCCGAGGAGATAGGGAAGCCGGTTGTGCTTAAGGCGCAAGTCACGGTCGCCGGACGCGGGAAGGCCGGCGGGATAAAGACGGCCAAGACGCCTCAGGAGGCGGAGGAGCTCGCCAGGCGGATGTTCGGCATGACCATAAAGGGTCTCGTCGTGAAGAAGCTGTACGTGACTGAGTACCAAGAGGTGGAGAGGGAGATGTATCTGAGCTTGATCATAGATAGAGCCACCAGGAGATATCTCATCTTGGCGTCGCCGGTGGGCGGCGTAGACATAGAGGAGATAGCGAGGAAGGAGCCGGAGAAGATCAAGCGCGTCTACGTAGATCCGTTCGAGGGGCTGAGGGACTTCCACATAAGGTCTGTGGTTTCCTGGCTGGGCATCAAGGCCGGGACGCCCCAGTGGGAGCAAGCCTCCAGCGTTGTGAAGGCGATGTACAGAGCCATGACGGAGCTCGAGGCCGAGCTGGTGGAGTCGAACCCGCTCGCCGTGACTAAATCGGGCGAGGTGGTGCCGCTGGACGCTAGGATCATAGTTGACGACAACTCGCTCTATAAGCATCCAGACCTCGAGAAGGCTTTCGAGGAGGACCCGAGGGACGTGACCGAGTTCGAGCGGTATGCCCAGAAGATAGGCTTCAACTACGTGGAGCTCGACGGAGATGTCGGCATTATAGGCAACGGCGCAGGCCTCACGATGTCCACGATGGACCTAGTCTATCACTTCGGCGGGAGGCCGGCCAACTTCTTGGACATAGGCGGCGGCGCGTCGCGCGACGTGGTGAAAGAGGCGCTTAAGGTGCTCCTCAAGCATCCGCGGGTGAAGTCCATATTCATAAACATATTCGGCGGGATCACGCGCGCCGACGAGGTGGCCGCCGGCATAGAGGCGGCGCTGGCCGAGGTCGGCAACTCCGGCAAGAAAATAGTCGTGCGGATTAAGGGAACCAACGAGGAGCTGGGCAAGCAGATGTTGGCTAAATCAGGCATACCTCTATTTGAAAGTGCCGAAGAGGCGGCTCAAAAAGCCGTGGAGATGGCCAAGCTATGACAGTGCTAGTAGGCCCCAACACCAAGGCCATAGTGCAAGGCATCACGGGCAGGGAGGGCATGTTCCACGCCCAGAGGATGTTGGAGTACGGCACCAAGATAGTCGGCGGCGTGACTCCCGGCAAGGGCGGAGCAACCGTGCACGGCCTGCCCGTTTTCGACACAGTCGAGGAGGCCGTGAAGGCCACGGGCGCCGATACCTCCGTGGTCTTCGTGCCGGCAAAGTTCGCCGCCGAGGCCGTCTATGAGGCGGTCGACGCCGGTGTAAAACTGGTCGTAGTGATAACGGAGCATATACCTATACACGATACCTTGAAGTTTGTCAACTACGCCAAGGCCCGCGGGGTAAACGTCATAGGGCCCAACTGTCCCGGCCTAGTGGCTCCCCCCGTCAAGGTAAAGCTGGGCATAATGCCGAATAACATCTACCAGGTACCCGGCAGAATAGGCATAGTGAGCAGATCCGGCACCCTGACATACGAGATATCCTATCAGTTAGTCCGCGCAGGCCTTGGAATAAACACCGCAATAGGCGTAGGCGGCGATCCCATAGTAGGGACCGATCTGGTGGAGGCGGCTCTGATGATGGCTAAGGATCCGGACATAGACGCCATAGTGGTGATAGGCGAAGTTGGCGGCGACGCCGAGGAGAGGCTCGCCAAGCTATACGCCGAAGGGGCCATCAAGAAGCCGCTGGTGGGTTACGTGGCCGGGAGGACGGCCCCTCCGGAGAAGCGCATGGGCCATGCGGGCGCCATAGTGATGTTGGGCTCGGGCGACGCCAACGGCAAGGTCAAGGCGTTAAGGGAGGCGGGGATACCTGTGGCCGATACGCCGATGGAGGTGCCGCAACTAGTTCTAAAGGCCATAAGTAAATAGACTTTTCGGGACGCGACCTCCGAGTTGTGAGGTGCGAAATCTGCGGCTGGGAGCCCGCCGAGTTTGTATGCCCTAAATGCGGCCGCCGCGTCTGCAGGTACGACATGGGGGCGCGTTACTGCAAGGCGTGCGAGGAGACCTTGTGTAGATTATGCGGCGTCAGATATTCGGTGTCCACCTGCTATAAGTGCGGCCGGCTTGTCTGCGAGCGTTGTAGCGCCAGGAGAGGCCTTCTGCGCATATGCGTCGACTGCCTAAGAGCGGAGGGAGCGGTTTAATCGATATATAGTTTATATATATCAAAATATTTAATAACGGGCCTACGGCCTGTATATGGATCTGTCGAAGTTGCTGGCGGAGAGAACCGCCTACATGAGGGCCAGCGAGATAAGGGAGCTCCTGAAGTGGGCCACCGCCGACGTCATATCGTTCGGGGGAGGGATGCCGGATCCCTCGACATTCCCCCTCGAGGAGATAGCGAGGATAAGCTCCTACGTCCTCGAGACGTACGGCGGCAAGGCGCTCCAGTACGGACAGACCGAGGGCGTCCCGGAGCTTCGGGACGAGCTCGCCAAGTTCGCGACCAGCAACGGCATAAGAGCTACGGCGGATAACGTCATCGTCACGGTCGGCAGTCAGGAGGCGTTGGAGCTCCTGGGCAGACTGTTCCTCGACGAGAAGTCTGTGGTAGTCGTCGAAAACCCCACGTACATAGCCGCCCTGCAGTCCTGGCGCGTCTACCGGCCGAGGCTCGTGGGGATCCCCATGGACGACAGAGGCATGAGGACCGAGGTGCTCGAGGAGCAGGTCAGAAGGCTGAAGGCCGAGGGCGCCAGGATAAAATTCGTCTACACGGTCCCCACGGCCCAGAACCCCACAGGGGTCACCATGGCCGACGACAGGAGGAGGCACCTGCTGGAGATAGCGGAGCAGAACGACCTACTGGTGGTCGAGGACGACCCCTATGGATACTTCATATTCGACAACATAAACGTCACAAGGCTGAAGGCGTTGGACAAGTCGGGGAGGGTGATATACCTCTCGACCGCATCCAAGATATTCAGCCCCGGCCTCAGGCTCGGCTGGGTGGTGGCCGACCAGGAGCTCATCAAGTGGTTCGCCCTGGCGAAGCAGGCGCTGAACCTCAACACGCCGACGCTCAACCAATATCTATTGCTCGAGGGGCTGAGGAGAGGCGTCATACAGAGGAACATACCGAAGATAGTCGAGCTGTACAGGAGGAAGCGGGACGCCATGCTGGCCGCGCTCGAGGCGTATATGCCGCAAGGCGTGACCTGGACTAGGCCGTCGGGCGGCATGTTCATCTGGGTTAAAGTCCCCGAGAAGATAGACACCAGGGAGATGCTAGGCACGGCCATCGCCAAGTACAAGGTGGCGTATGTGCCGGGCCATGGGTTCCACATAAACGAGGGCGAGGGGAGGAACACAATGCGCCTAAACTTCACGTATAGCTCGTTCGAGCAGATAGACGTCGGCATTAGGCGCCTCGCCGATGCTATACGCGAATTTTTATGAGTGAGCCTCCTCTGGAGGAGGCGGCGAAGATTATTGGGGAGCAGCAGAGGCGCGGCTTAATCCACAGAACCCCCCTCCTGAGGTCCGAATCGCTTTCGCGCCTGCAGGGAGGGGAGGTCTACCTGAAGCTAGAGGCCCTGCAGAAGACCGGCTCCTTCAAGATAAGGGGGGCCTACTACGCCATGTATAAATACATCCAGGAGGGGTTCAGGAAGTTCATAACTGCGTCTGCGGGCAACCACGCCCAAGGCGTGGCCTACGCGGCGCAGCTACATGGAGTCAAGGCGGTGGTCGTCATGCCGTCCACGACGCCGTGGCTCAAGGTGAAGAAGACCATGGACTACGGCGCTGAGGTCGTGCTCCACGGCGAGAGCTACTACGAGGCGGAGAAAAAGGCGTTGGAGCTCGTCACGCCGGATACCAAGTTTCTGCACGCCTATAACGACATCTACGTCATAGCGGGTCAGGGCACCATAGGCGTGGAGGTGGTCGAGGACCTAGGCGATGTAGACGTCGTGGTGGTGCCCATCGGCGGCGGGGGCCTCATCTCGGGTATAGCCTACGCGGTAAAGCGGGCGAGGCCCAGCGCCAAGATATACGGCGTGCAGGCCGCGGGGGCCCCATCCGTCTATAGATCCTTGAGGGAGGGGCGTATAGTCACGCTGGATAGAGTCGACACGATAGCCGACGGGATAGCGGTCAAGAGGCCCGGCGAGATAACCATGGAGTTCATAGAGAGGTATGTCGACGACGTGGTGTTGGTGGACGACAACGAGATAGCTGACGCCATATACTTCCTCGCCGAGAGGACTAGGGTGATCGCCGAGGGCGCCGGCGCGGCGTCCGTGGCGGCCTTAATGACGGGCAAGGTGGATGTCAGGGGGAGGAAGGCCGTGGCCGTCGTGTCTGGAGGCAACATAGACGCCACGATACTCGTCAGGGTGCTCAATAAGGCCATGGCGAGACAGGGGCGTATAGTCAAGTTCGTGGGCGAGGTCCCCGATAGGCCCGGCATGCTGGCCGCGGCTGCGTCGGTCCTGGCCGAACACGGAGTCAACGTGATAGACGTATACCACGAGCGCTACGACCCGCATCAGAGGCCGAACTACGTGGAGCTGGTGTTCGTGACCGAGGTCCCCGGGAATCTGGACGTAGGGCGGGTGTTGAGGGGGCTGGAGGAACGCGGATTTAAGTTCAAGATCTCTCAAGTCTTCGCCATCGGCGGACGATAATTAATATGCGTCATATTGGCCATGCGGACTAAACTCATCTATCAAGAGGATAGCTACGTAAAGGAGTTCGAGGCGTCTGTCGTGGACGTGCTCGGCGGCAAGGTGGTGCTCGACAAGACGGCGTTTCACGACGGCGAGGGGGGCGTCCAGGCCGATACCGGATATCTGGAGGCTGCCGGGGCCCGGTATAGGGCCAGGGCCGCCAGAGAGGGGGACGAGGTGGTCCACCTGGTGGAGGGCCAACACGGCCTAAAGCCGGGCGACGCAGTCAAGGGCGTGCTGGACTGGGAGCCTAGGTACAGAAAGATGCGTCTACACACAGCGGCGCATATGCTCTCGGCGATTTTGTACAGAAGGCACAATGCCTTGATAACCGGCGGCGAGATAACCCCTGAATATGCGAGGGACGACTTCAGCATAGAGGGCGATATGAACGCGGTGAGGAGGGCCTTCGAGGAGGCCGTCGCCGAGCTCAACGAGCTGGCGGCGAGAGGCATAGAGGTCAAGGTCTACTGGTTGCCCAGGGAGGAGGCGCTCAAGATACCCGGCATCACCAAGCTGGCGGAGAGGGCGCCGCCGAATATCCCCGTCTTGAGGATCGTGGAGATACCCGGCGTCGACGTGCAGGCCGACGGCGGCCCCCACGTGAGGAACACCGCCGAGATAGGCCAGGTCAAGATACTCAAGGTGGAGAACAGAGGCAAGAACAAGAAGAGGATATACTACACCGTCTAGAGCACCAGCCTCTCCGGCTCGAGGCACCTGTTCTTGGCCAAGGCGTCGGCGGGGATCTCAACCCCGCCGAACAGCTCGGCCTTGCCCTCGCCCAAGACCAACGCGGCCGCCACTCTGGCTATCGCGTCCGCCTTCATGATCCCGCTGCCGCTGGTGCCTGCCGCCACGTAGAGCCCGTCGGCCAGCCTATCGACTATGGCCACCTCGTCGACGACGTTCTCGTCGTAATAGCCGTGCCAGGCGTTGTGCGGAGACCGCCCCTCGAACGCAGGTATGTATTTGCTCAAGACGGGGTAGATCCCGTAGCGCCATAGGCCCTCCTCAACGCCGATATCCTCGAAGCCGTAGGCCCTTCTATCTGCCAGCCCTATCCAGAAGTTCCCCTCGTCGGGCTCCGGCCGCACGTATATTCCGTGCGGCAGTATCAAGAAGGGCATGGAGCCCTCGCCCGTGAGGGAGTCGTCGTACAACATGGACCTCAGTTCCCCTTCGGCCTTGACCGCGAAGACCTGCCTCTTCCTCGGCCTCAGCGGCAGGCCGTAGCCCAGCGTTGCGGCGAGGTCGCCGGTCCAGGCGCCTGTGGCCAACACCACCGCGTCTGCCTCGATATCGCCGGCGCTGGTGACCACGCCCCCTATCTCGTAGTCCTGCCACGCGAAGGGCTCGCCTGGTATCCCCAGCGGCTTCTTGGGCCTGGCGATAAGGCCCGTCATCTTGACCCCGTAGACGGCCCTGCCGCCCATCTGCATGAACTGCTCCTCGTAGTAGCGCAGCACCTTCTCGGGGTCGAGGATCCCGGCGTCCCTTATAAGTACGCCGGTCTCTACGTCGTAGAGCCCCATCTCCCTGGCCTCCTCGTCGTCGGTCACCTTAGCCCTAACGCCGCGCGGAGGATCCACGAAGTCTATGGAGAGGCCCATGGCCTTGAGCTCGCTCACGACCGGCTTCAAGCTGCTGGCCTCGGCCTCGCCGGCAAGAAATAGATAGCCGACAAACCTCATGGAGAGATTACGGCCCCCCCTCTGTACAGATTTATAGAAATCTATAGTGGTCTTAGCCAGAAGTCTGTTGAGCCGCGAGGTGAATATGGTCCTGAAGGCTGCGGCCGACCTGCCGGTATCCCCCATGCCCGCCCCGGCCATCATATCGACGACGACCACCTCGGCGCTCGGCGCAATTCTTTTAAGGTGGTAGGAGGTTGCCATGCCGATAATCCCGGCGCCAACCACCACGATCTTCATGCCGGAGGATAAATAGACCTATATATCTGTAGGCCGCCGAGATGGCAAATATATTTTTATAGTGGACCCGTTTCTATTGCGTGGAACAACAAGTTCCATTGAGGATACTGAAAGAGAAGGGATATAGGCTCACCCCTCAGAGGGTTGAGGTCGTGAGGCTGGTGCTCGAGAGGCTCGAGAGGAAGGAGCATCCGTCGTTCAACGATATACTGAATGAGGTCAAGACAAAAATGCCGAGCATCAGCGTCAGCACGGTGTACAACATACTGAAGTTGCTTGAAGACAACGGCGTGATAGTATCGTTCGAACACAACGGGCGGACCTATTACGACAAGGTGGAGCCCCATATAAACGTCATATGCGCCGACACGGGCAAAGTGCTCGACATATATAATGAGGAGGTATTGGAGGAGCTTAAGCGCTCAGGCGTGACGCCCATCTCGGTTGTGGTGAAGGCCATCTGCGGCAAGTGATGAGGTAAACCGCGCCGCCGATCGGTGACTTGAGAATCCACAACTGATCAGCGGTGAAGCTGGCCCCTATCATCCGGTAGCTCCCTACCGGGCTCGTGCAGCTCCGTACGGCGCGCCGACTTGAGGCCAGCCAGCGCCCCGAGGGGCGCCCCGTCCTTAAGAGATAAAAAGCCGGATGCCTTGACCACTATGTCGATCAAATTCGATATTGTGGACGTGCCTATACCCGAGGGCGCCAACGTGATCATAGGCCACGCCCACTTCATCAAGACCGTGGAGGATCTCTACGAGGCTTTGGTCAACAGCGTGCCGGGGATAAAGTTCGGCATAGCCTTCTGCGAGGCCTCCGGGAAACGCCTCGTCAGGCATGAGGGCAACGACGAGGAGCTGCGGAAGCTGGCCGTGGACGTCGCCTTGAGGATAGGCGCCGGGCACACGTTCGTCATATACATAAGGAGCGCCTATCCTATCAACGTGCTGAACGCGATCAAACACGTGCCGGAGGTCGTCGGGCTACACGCGGCGACGGCGAACCCGCTGAAGGTGGTGGTGGCCGAGGTCGAGCCGGAGCGGCGCGGCATCATCGGCGTCATCGACGGGCACTCGCCCCTGGGCGTCGAGGGCGATAGGGATAGGGAGGAGAGGAAGGCCTTCCTGCGGAAGATAGGCTACAAGCTGTAGGCGGCAGTTATTTAAGGCGCCCGATCGGCGTCGCCGTGGATTTTTTGTCCAGGGTCCTGGGCGATCCGAGGAGGGAGATAGTCTACGTGAAGACCGACGCGCCTGAGCCGCCTGATTTCTGTTGCGATGTGGGCGCCGCGTTGAGGGCCGAGGTGGCCGACGCGCTTAGACGCGCGGGCGTGGAGAGGCTCTACCCGTTCCAGTTCGACGCCATCCGGAGCATAAGGTCGGGGAGAGACACTGTGATAATCGCCGGGACGGGCCTGGGGAAGACCGAGGCGTTTCTAGCGCCCATACTCGAGGACAGCTTGGACACCTTCAGGACCCCCGTGGCCGTCGTCATGTATCCGACCAAGGCCCTGGCCAGAGACCAGCTGGGGAGAATAAGGGCTCTCGCCGATAGGCTGGGGATCAGGGCCATGGTCTACGACGGCGACACGTCACCCAGGGAGCGGAGGATATTGTACCAATCCCCGCCCCACATATTGGTGACCAACCCCGATATGGTCAGCCAAGCCCTCATGCACGTCTCGAAATTCCGCCAGCTGGTGTCGAGGTCTAGATACGTCGTCCTGGACGATTTCCACGTCTACAACGGAGTCCTGGGCTCCCATATGTTCTATCTCCTCAGAAGGCTGGAGCGCTTCGTGAAGCCGCAGTTCGTGGCCACGTCGGCCACTCTGGGCAATCCGGCCGAGTTCGCAGAGCTCCTGCTGGGCAGGAAGGCGAACGTGGTCCAGGGGCCTAGGGGGAGGCGCGGCGAATTGGTGCAGGTGCTGGTGAGGCCGCGTTTTAGGTCCAAATGGGCTGAGGCGGCCGATCTGGCCAAGGCATGCATAGAGGAGGGCCTCAAGTGTCTGGTCTTCACCGACAGCCATAGGTACAGCGAGATGATATACAGGTCGCTGAGGCTTGAAGGCTACGGCGAGGATGCCGCCGTCCACAGAGCCGGGCTCGGGGCCGAGGAGAGGAGCTGGGTCGAGGAGGCGTTCAAGAGGGGCGAGATAAACGTGGTGGTCACGACCCCCACGTTGGAGCTGGGCGTGGATATAGGCGATGTGGACGTCGCCGTGCTCGCCTCGGTCCCGCCGACCTTCAACAGATACCTCCAGAGGGTCGGCAGAGTGGGGAGGCGGGGACAGACGGGCTACGTGGTCCAGATATTGGGCAACGACCCCATATCTAGCTACTACAGGAACTACCCCGACGAGTTCTTCGCAAGATCGCCTGAGCCCCTGGGCCTGGAGCGCGAAAACGAGGACGTGGCGTCTCTCCACATGCTTGCCATGGCCGTCGACAGGCCTCTGAGGGAGGAGGAGCTATCCCCCTACCAGATCCGCCTCCTGGAGGCGCTCGCGTCGGCTGGCTATCTAGAAAAGAGGGGGCGTTTCTACCTTATATCCAAGGCCGGCCGCGAGAAGCTGTCGGATCTGTCGCTGCGCGGGAGCCCGCACGCGATCAGGATCAGGACGGCGGACGGCGGACTGTTGGGCCATAGGGAGCTCCCCCTCGCCCTATACGAGCTACACCCAGAGGCGATATACGCCCACGGCGGCTCCACCTACATAGTGAAGTCGCTGGATCTGTCCAGGAAGGTCGCCGTCGTGGAGCCGACGGACGCCGAGGATCTGACGACCCAGGCCCTGGAAGACATGGAGCCCCACATAGAGGAGGTGCTGGAGGAGGGGAGGGCCGAGGGGGTCCTCTACCAGTACGGCAGACTTAGGATAAAGATCAGCGTGTACGGCTACGCCCTAAAGAGGTTCACCACCGACGAGACCCTGGGAGAATACCAGATAGAGCCCGTATCCTATGAGTTCAGGACCAAGGGCGCCGTCTTCTACATGCCGCACGTCCGCTTCAGCCCCAACGACGCGGTCGACTGGGAGGCGCGGGCCAAGGGTTACCACGCGACGGAGCACGTGCTCATCTCGGCCGCCGAGATCGCCCTGGGCGCGTCCAAGACGGACCTGGGGGGCATCAGCTACCCCGACGGGGCGGTCGTGATCTACGACTCCCATGTCGGGGGAAACGGCACCACGAAACTGCTTCTCGGCAACTTCAGGAAGGTCGCCGAGGTTGCGTTCAAGATAGTCGACAGATGCGACTGCGCGGACGGATGCCCCAAATGCGTCTACTCTCCCTACTGCGGCAATAACAACAAGATGCTGTCGAGGAGAAATGCGGCGGAGATACTGAGGCGCATACTGCGCGGCGAGGGCGCGCCGACGGTCAGAGAGATACCTAGATCGGCAAGGGGGATCGTGTAATCACCCTATCCACACGAGGCCCTCCTCGTCTATCTGCTCCCTTCCCTTGCCTGCCTTCACCGAATTGGCCTTATGCGTCAACCGCAGATCCTCCGCCGCTTGTAGCGCCGGCTCCGGCACGTATAGATCGGCGTTGAGGGGATCGGCCAAGCTCCTCCCCATCTTGTTCTTGTGGCGCCACACCGCGCCGTTGATCTTCTTGATTAACGCGAACAGAGACGGGTCGCCTTTCCACTCAGGCGGCGGATCCTCTATCCGCTCCCTGTGGATAGATCTGCCGTAGAGCTCGCGCCATATCTTGTCTGTGACGAAGGGCATTATGGGCGCCAGTAGCTTGAGGCCGTACTTCAACACGGCGTAAAGGGTGAATATAGCTCCGTTCTGCTCTTCCGACGAGAATACCCCCTCTCTGTTGTAGACTCTCGACTTGACGGTCTCTATGTAGTGGTCCGCGAATTCGTGCCAAAGGAAGTCGTAGAGCGAGAGGGCCGGCTCGTACACGTCGAAGTTGGAATACGCCCTTATCGCCACCGCGGCCACCTCGTGGGCTCTCGCCAGCACGGCTCTGTCTATCGGCATGAGCTTATAGCTCGTGGGCTCCTCGAACGAGGTGACGAACCTAGATATGTTCCAAATCTTCGTTGCGAAGTCCCTCCCCTCCTTTACTAGAGATTCCAGATAGCGGTAGTCGCTCCCGAGCTTAGCCGCCGCGGCGGCCCAGAAGCGGGCCGCGTCGCCGCCGTATTTCTGCACCGGCGGTAGCGGATCTATGATGTTGCCCTTGGATTTATGCATGGCCTCTCCCCTCTCGTCGAGGCCCATCCCGCTGATCCTGACGTACCTAAACGGCACCTCATCGTGTAGCAGATAGGCCCTGAGGAGCGAGTAGTAGAGCCAGGTGCGGATTATCTCGTAGCCCTGGGGCCTCAGTATTTTGTCCGGATACACCTTCTCGAAGAGGCCCAAGCCCTTTGTGTAGCCGGCGGCGTACATCCAGCTTATTGAGGAGTCGAACCAAGTGTCCAACACCCTCGTGTCGCCCACAAGTTCGCCGTCGGGGCACTGCGCCTTCACCTCGGGCGGAGGCTGGTCGCGCCAGGGCCTATAGTAGCGTCCCCCCTCGGGGGCTATTGGCATCAGCCTATCGCCCTTTCTGCAGTACCACAGAGGCACCTCCGTGGCGTAGTAACGACGGCGTGAGACCGGCCAGTCCAGCTCCAACGACCTTATCCAGTCCTTGAGCATATTCCTGAACTCAGGCGGCCTGAACTCCATCCGGTCAGCCAGCTCCAGAAGGCGCTCCTTGAACTTCAGCTGATGCACGAAGAGCTCCCTCGTGGTGATTATCTCCAGCGGAGTTCCGCAACGCCAGCAGACCGGCACGGTGTGGTGCAGAGGCTCCCGCTTCACTATCAACCCCTCCCTCGAGAGATCCTCGACAATCTTGGCCCTCGCCTCCCTTACGGTCAGCCCGGCGTAGGGCCCCTCCCTCATGCGTCCTCCCTCGTCTACGACGACCCTTATGGGGAGCTTCAGCTCGTTGACTATCGCCAGGTCGCGGGTATCGCCGAACGTGGATATCATGACCAAGCCAGTCCCGAAATTGGGATTGGCGGCCGGATGAGGCAGTATGGGGACCTCCTGGCCCATGGGAGGCACTACTGCGTGCAAGCCCTCCAGCTGTTTATACCTCTCGTCGGCCGGGTTGAAGATAACGGCGACGGTGGCCGGGAGGAGCTCCGGGCGCGTCGTCGCTATCACTATATCGCCGCCGGTCTCCTTCACTCTGAATTTTATGTAGTTCAGAAACGTATCCTCCTCTCTGTACTCCACCTCGGCCTCCGCCAGGGCTGTGCGGCAACGCGGACACCAGAGCGTGGGCCTCTCGGCCTCATATATCAGACCGCGCCTCCATAGCTCTATGAAGGTCTTCTGCGTCATGGCGCGGTACTCCTCGCTGTCGGTCCCCTTATCCCAATAGGTGAACGACATGCCCCATCTGCGGAATATAGACACGAAGTCCCTCTCCAAACCGTCGAGCTCGGCCTTGCACATCTCCAGGAACTTCTCGCGAGGCACCTCGTGGGCGTTCACCCCATACTTCTTCTCCACTTGAACCTCGACGGGCAGGCCGTTGCGGTCTAGATAGAACGGGAAGATGACGTTGTACCCCCTCATCCTGAAGAAACGCGCCACCATGTCTATCTGCGCGTAGTGGGCGGTCCCGCCTATATGGGGTCTGCCGGAGGGATAGGGAGGCGGCGTGTCTATCACGAGATAGTCGCCGTCGGGGTTTATCCTAATCGCGAAGAGCCCCTCCTTCTCCCAAGCCCTTATGAGGTCCTCCTCCCACTCAAGCCGCCACCTGGCTTCCTTTAGCCTCGGCACTGGCGATAATATATAACGGCTTTTTAATATCACGTGACGGCGGCCGCCTATCGACGGCCTGTTATTCTGAGCCACTTCGCTAAGCCACTTCGCTAAAGTGTCTGCGAGCTCGGCGTAGAGGGTGGGGACCTCCTTCCTCAAGCCAAGCCCCTCAGCCTAAGATGTCCGCGATATGCTTCCTGGCGAAGTGCTTCTGCTCTCTGCATTGCTCTCTCCGGCTCTTCCTCACAATCTCGGCAGGTAGGAACGGCCTAGTGGTCAACACGGCCAGCGCGAACAGCGCCGTGAGCGCGGTTATGGAGACGGCCGCCGCTATTAGGTCCTCCATGGACGGGAAAAGAGAGGCGGGAAAAACCCTACCGCGCGGCTACTGCCTCCTCCTGAAGATTACGGCCGAGGCCGCCGCCCCGGCGGCCGCCCCCGCCACCGCGCCTATCCAGGCGATACGCGTCGAGGCCTCCAGCCGGGCCTGCAACTGGGACACTTGGGAGGCGTACGTATCGTTTAGCTTGGCCAGCGACTCGTTCAGCTCAGCAGCCTGGGCCCTCAGCGCCTGGTTCTCTGCCGAGAGCTGGGCCAGCTGGGCCTTCAGTTGGCCGTTCTCCGCCTGTACGGCGCGCAGGTTGGCCTGTAGGGCCGCCAGCTCGGACTCCCTCTGCCTCAAGGCCTCCTCCAGGGCCC
>Ga0334722_10000936_pt1 | contig 39368 bp, 56 predicted proteins | sample C3_bottom_MG_FD_207210 | JGI IMG/M metagenome (GOLD analysis project Ga0334722, IMG submission 207210) | Sediment microbial communities from Yellowstone Lake, YNP, Wyoming, USA - C3_bottom | ecosystem: Environmental > Aquatic > Freshwater > Lake > Sediment | place: USA: Wyoming | collected...
ATCATATATACATGATGGTTTTTCTCATGACGCAACTGATTTTAAGGGTTTTCTTGATTTATTACCTAATATAAAGCAATATTGGCCTGAAGAAAAAGAAGAAATACCAAGTATAGTTAAAGATATATTACAGTCTGATAAGCCATCGTGTATAATATTGAAACGATGAGTTTTGTTAAAGGTCAAGGTCAATTAAATACTGGACGAACTTGGTGGATAGTAGGTCATATTCCTTGGAATAAAGGAAAAAAATATATCAATCCTAAAACTCTTACAGGATGGTCTATTATTTGTATTGTTTGTGGAAAGTCTAAATATTATCAAGTAAATGAACATAAAAAAAGATTAAAGCGTTATTGTTCGCCTCATTGTTATCATCTAAATTCAAGAAAAGAGAAATTAGTTTATTCAGCTATACATAGTAGATTAATTAGAGATTGGGGTAAAGCTGATCTTTGTGATAATTGCAATTCTAGTAAAACAGTAGATTGGGCTAATGTAAGCGGTAAATATTTATTAATACGAAGTGATTGGAAAAAGTTATGTCGTAAATGTCACATTGCTTATGATAAAGACAAAAATGATTTAGCATATAAAAAGTTTATTTCGTTACGGAGGTAATTATGGCTCTTGGCGCACTATTTTATCCAAAAGGAACAGAGGAAAAACCTATAAGTTTTGACTCTCTTTTCATTCCTTACATCTACAAGGAAATTTATTTTGACGGTATCTATATTGATATTCTCAACCAACGAAAAGATATGGTCATTATAGATGTAGGGGCAAATATTGGCATTGTGACGGACCATATGATTCCTCACGCCAAAAAGATTTATGCCATTGAACCCTCACCGGAACATTATCGTAGTTTGAAACAGAATAAGGAATTTAACGGCTGGGATAATGTAGAGATTTTTAATGTTGCTCTTGCAGACAAGAATGGAGAAATGGAATTTACCCAAAATGAAGTCAATCGAACCATGAATAGTCTCATTGTAGGGGAAAAAACAGGTGATGGGACCTATAATTTAAAACAGGATGCTTCAATGACTCCCGGTACTATGCACGCACAAGGGTATACGAATAAAATCACCGTAAAAACAATGGCATTTGATACATTTATGGAAATGAACAAGATTGATACAGTAGACTTTTGTAAATTTGACGTTGAAGGGGCAGAAGATCTTATTTTACGATCTGAAGGATTCAAAAAAATATATCAACGTATAAAGGCTATTGAAATTGAATTTCACTTTCCGACATGGTCTCAACTGGCAGATTATTTAGTCAGTTTGGGGTATAAAGCCCGTCGGTATCAGACAAGTGCCATTATCTTACTTTTTACACGATGACTATTTATCCAGAAGACAACAGATACATTCAACAGGTGATGCAAAACCAGGAGTATGGATTTATCAATCACTATCCTGTTGTGGTTGATTGTGGGGCGAATATTGGGACGTTTAGTTTTTGGATATATAACAACGCTACTACAATTTATGCTCTTGAACCGGTAGAAACAAACGTTCAGCTTCTACAGGAAAATATTAAAAACAATAATCTCACAAAAATAGTCGTCAAGCAGTTGGCTATCAGTGATTCATCACTTGTTAAAACTATGGAACGCAGGGGTGATCCGGCAGAAGGCGGCTGGGTAGTATCTGAAGCAGGAGATTACGTCGTTCAATGTCTTTCAATGGATGATTTTTTAATAACAGAAGGCATACCATATGTTGATTTGCTCAAACTTGATACCGAAGGACATGAGGCAGCTATAGTAGGCGCCCGTTATTTTCCTTATCATAAAATCGGTACTATTATTGGTGAACTTCACGGAAACAAAGGTACTCCAATATACGATGATGTACAAGCTATTCTTACATGGTATGGGTATCAGTATTATGAGTTGCCGAATAATCATTTTCTCGCCCGTAAACGATGAAAACGTGTTTTTTTACTATTGTTGATGACCGTTTTTATTATCCAGCCGGAGCGCATGTCATGGTTAACTCGTTCCGGCGGTTTCATCCCGATATTGACCTTATTGTTTTTCGGCAGGATACGATAGACAAGGTATTTAAGGAAAAGGGTATTAACTTCTATCAAGCTAAACCAACCTTCGCTAAGTTACTTACCAAAGAGTATGACCTTATCGTAAACATTGACTGTGACCATGTGATTACCGGTCGTTTAGATTCGATCCTCAAAGGAGATTATGATGTAGGTGCTCCGTGGAATTTTAATGACTACGAGAATGCTTCCTTTGAAAATATAACAGAAACGATGTATCTACAGGCTGGTATTGTTGCGTCAACAAGCGTGAAGTTTTGGGATACATGGGAGGAAGCAAATCAAAATGCCATGAGATACTTACGAAAGGAAAATGATATTTTGAACCTTGTTGTGTATAACCAAATGCCACAATTAAAACTCAAGATTTTTGACAAAGAGAAGGATTACTACGGGTGTAAGTCGCTTGGACGGGAACCGGAATTTCGCATTGAAGATAATAGACTCATGTGTCGGGGAGAACAGATATTCGCCTATCATTTTGCGCGCGGGAATGTATTTCCCAAGCTTCATTTTGACACCATGCCTCTTGTTGACGAGGTAAAACATTGGCTAAAAGATATGAGTGGGTATGGTCAAAGCGTCAAGATAACGAACGTATGAAGCCCTATATACTGACATCCCCTGATTTAGCTGGTGAAAATATAGCCTCTGGTGGAACAAGGGTTATGTGGGGGCTGTTTGGATGGCTTCTTGCAAAGGGTCAGGTTTGCTATATGAACCGGTGGACAGACGGAGAGCAGATAGCCATATACCCGGAAATCCAGACAGGTAACCCGGCCCATGCAACAACTGTTGTTCGTTATATCCTCAATACCCCCGGCATTATGGGAGCAATATATGCAGACGGAAAGACTATACCGGGGCCAACAACCTTTGATTCTACAGACAAGATATTTGTATTTTCTAAAATATACGATACGTTTGGCGTAAATGCAAAACATATATTATTTCTGCCGATTATCAATATGTCTGTTTTTAGGGATCAGCATAGAGAACGAACAAAGACGTGTTACCTTGTCGGCAAAGGATTTAATAAGCACAAACACCCTTCTGATTCAATAGAGATAACCCGTGCGTTTGCTCAGGATCAGCAAGCACTGGCAAATCTCTTGAATGAATGTTATATGCTGTATGGGTATGATCGGTTATCTGCCATGTATGAAGTAGCCCGACTGTGCGGGTGTCCTGTCAGATATTATGGTGATTATTCTGAGGAACAGTTACAAAAATATGAACCCGGAATGAATGGCTGGACTATGGGAAATAAAAAAGAAGAAAAATTATATACCACGGTATTTCGTGCTCATTATAAGTCAATGATTTTTGAATTTAGCAAGAAGCTTGATTACTTCATAGAGGAAACCCAAGCATGAAGAACAAAGTAGTTTCCATATTCGCGTTTCCTAGCCACCAAACGGAACAACGCACCAGTGGTGTTGACTTTGTTCGTATTTTACAACCTATGAAATATCTTGATGGATATACGTATAATGGTACAACCTTCCGTGTTGACTTCTATGACATTCATAAAGATAAAAAGGATCAACTGGCATGGGAGGATATAGCTAAAAAGTACGATATTGTTTTTTTAAACTATACGGTGCTTGATTGGAATTATGCGGCAATGGGGGCGTTCGTTCATGGGTTGAAGAAAAAAATCATCATGGATATTGATGATGCAATCTTTTATATCCGTCCGGATAATGCAACCCATGATGCTCTCATGCGGGACAATGGAAAACTTATTTACATTGTTAAATGTATTCTTGATGACGTTGATCGAGTAACGACAACTTCATCATATTTACGAAATATTATTTGTGATAAAACGTACAAACGCCATCCCCAGGTAGGGGTATTTCCAAATTATATTGATCTTGATACGTTGTATACCTATAGGGGATTAGAACGATCAGAACAGGTAATTACAATAACTCATTTTGGCAGCACAACACATTTTGAGGATTTACAGCAACAGGCATTCTTTGATGGTATGAATCGAATAATGCGGGAATACCCCAATGTCCGGTTTATAACCGTCGGGGCGTTTATTCCTAAATTTCGTATGCAGTGGGGTGAGCGTTATGAGAATCAGTTTGGTGCAGAAGATATCTATGCATGGATTAAAAATAAATTCCCCTACTTTATGGGACAAACGGATATCGTTGTATCCCCTCTTGAAGTTGATATCTATAATAAGGCAAAATCTGCCATCAAGTTTCTTGAGTATAGTTCGGCTAAAAAGCCGGGTATTTATCAAAATATCAGACAGTATCAGGAAGTTATCAGCCATGGCAGGAATGGGTTTTTAGCCGAAACTGCTGACGAATGGTATATATCTCTTAAGCGTCTTATTAATAATCGTATTTTACGAACAACGATAGGAGATCGGGCTTTCAGAACGGCTCAAGATTATCAAATGAAAAATCATGTACGGGAGTATGCAGAATTTTTCGCTACTACTCTTGACAATCCATAACGGGTATGATTGAATGGATACGGTAGCAACCGATAGAAGATTATCGGACAACAGACCACGAGAACACTCGTGGCCTTTTTTTATGCGTAAACCTAAACCACAAGGACGAGGCATTGTGAAAGCTCTCGGACAATCCGGTACAACCGGAAACTTTGCTAAGATTGCCAAAGCCAAAGGAAAAGGAGCAGCAATAGCAGCACTTCAGAATAAACTTGCAAAACGTCGGGGTCAGCCTATCCCCTTCCATAGAGGTAAAAAGAAAAAAGAATATGATTTTTCAAAAGCAGAAAAACGGTTAGGCATGAAGTATTAAAAAAGTTTATATGGCAACACCCGGAACATGGTTTGGATTACCTGATTTTGGAATAACTGAAGCGTTAACAGGATCATGGGGAAATCCAAAGCAAACACTTTTTAATAATCCATCAGTAAGTACTGTCGGATCAAATTTTCCTCAAGGTTCATATTTTGGTAATCCTGCACCCGCTCCGACAGGGCCACAGAAACCGGTTCAAAAATTACCCGCTCCCCCGACAGGTGGTGGAGGTGCAGGTGGGAGTACTAATTTGTTTAATGGTCAAGCTTCCGGTGGAGCTGGTCCCGCACAACAAACGCAACAACAGCCATCGGGTCCTGATATGAGTGCGCTCAATGCCGGATATGACGCATACACGCAACAGCTTAACGATATGCTCAATACTGGCCTTCCCGGTCAACGGGCTGGTCAGGAACAGATAACGAACGCGTCGTACAATCAGGGAGTCAATCAGCTTGGTACACAACGAACCCAAAGTCAGCAATCTGTTGAACAATCAAAAGCTGCAAACCTGAAAGACTTAGCAGGAAATGTTAAAAATCTCTTTACGGCAGGAAATATCAACCTTGGGGCCCGCGGAGCCGGTGATTCAAGTGCTGCAAATCAATATAGCTATGCAGTAACTAAGATGGGTACTAAAGCACGGGGAGATATCAATACACAGGCAACAGACCGGTTAAACCAAATCAATGATATTTTTAATTCAGAAATTAGCAGGCTTGAGACAGAAAAGAATACCCGTATGGGTCAGATTGCCGATTGGTTTAATGGAGCACAAAATCAGATTCGACAACAGATAGGCGCTACCGGACTTGCCAGAGGCAAAGATGTTCAACAGTTGGCTCAACAGGCGTACAATGTTGCACTACAGGCGATGCAGCAGTTACAGACAGAACAGGCAAACCGCCGGTCAACACTTGAAACATGGGCTATGAATAATGCGAAAGATGTTCAAACTCTTGTTGCAAATATGCAGCAAGCAAGTCAATTACCTGCTTTTGGCGGTATTCAAAGCGGAATGCCGCAACAGGATCAAATGCAAAGCGGTGTTATTCCTGTTGGATATGGGACAAACGACGGTCAGAAAAGAGACATATTCAGAAATGTAACAGGATGAGGAGGCATCTATGGCTTCTCTCCTAGATTTAACCAACAAATTAAAAGCCTTTTTAGCAGCAAATCCAACACCTGCGGGATTTTTCAATAAGAACGTTGTACAGCCTCTTTTTCATCAGGCACAAGTGAATAATCAAAGGTCGCTTACTCCTGTTCAGCAACAATTTGGCCCTCCCCTACAAAATCCTGTTATTAAACAGTTTGGACAGGATATACAACAGGGAGTAGGTGCGGCACTTCGTTTAACTCCCCCGGCACAACTCTATCAGTCAGCTCTTACTGCTCAATATCCGGCATTTCGACAGGAGGCTATGCAACAGAATATCGGTGATGTCTATAAAGGTCTAAAATTACCAGGATATATTGCTACGCCAGCATATACGCTTGCTGGCGGAGCATTGAATCTTGGTATACAGGGAATTACTAATAAACTTAAAGGTCAGGGATTTTTTGGTCCACAATCTACAGAGTCGTTTGCGCAGGGTATGAGTCAGGCAGCTCCTCTTGGTCCTATTTCAGCTATGAACCCGTTTCTTGCAAAAGCCGGACAATTACCGACAGCAGGTCAACGGGTTTTAGGAAAAGCCGGAGCTACCGCAGTGGAAGGATTAGCACAGGGAGCATTAGAACCATTAAATCCAGGTGAATCACGCAGGGGAAAGATTGTGCAAAATACTGGTTTTGCAGGACTTATGGGAGGATTGGTTGGCGGTGGTGAGGAACTTGCTAAGATACCGGCTCAAGTTATAGGAAGTTTTGCAAAGAAGGTAGGAGTATCTAATGACCTCATGAAACAGTTTATCCGTGATGAGTCGGGAAGGTTTGCAAAACAGGAATATATACCAAAGAATGAACCAGTCTTTTATGGAGATATTAGAGAGAAGTTAGGGCTTCCCAGAAATGGCGACTATATCCCTTCACCCGGATTTACTACACGTCCAGTTACAAAAGCTATTTCAAAAATGAAAATTGAGGCTACACCACAGGCTGTACAATCCCCTACAACGGACTTTGTTAAAGAGATGGATGCGTTAGTCGGTAAGCCGGTAGAAACAATTACAAAACCGAAACTTTCTGTTTCTCAGGTTGCTAGTTCTGATGCAGAAAAAATGGTTGCGAAAGCTCAGATTGCAACTGAAGGGAATCAAAGGATGTTTCAAAAGATATTTAGTACTTTTATTGGTGAACGGGATGCGGCCAAGACGAAAGGCACGGTAGTTGGTTCAATGATTAAAATCCTTCCCGCAGATCCAAAGAAAATTATCACAGCTATTGAAAATCCGAATAAACCGACATCACCGGTAGTAGCTAAATATATTGAACAATTTAGAAATCTTGATAACGAGGTATTCGATCAAGCAAAAAAGTTAGGGCTTGATATCAACTATCTACAAAATCATATAGCTCACTTCTGGAAGGAATCACCACAACAGGTTGAGCAGGCATATATGGTATTCAAACAAAAGTACAATTTATCGAATCATCGAACAATTCCAACCTATGAGGAAGGAATACGAATAGGACTGACGCCGAAATATACGAATCCTTCACAGATCCTTGCAGAATCAGTACAAAAACTTCAGGAAGCAAAAGCTGGTATCAAGGCGTTTACTGATCTTAAGGATCACGGATTTATTGTACCTGCCTCCGTTGGGTCAAAAACTCCCGGTTTTGTTCCTATTACTGCACCGGGATTTCCTAAGAGTGCAGGAAGAGTTAACGAAAGTCTAGGCTTTATCGGCAATTGGTATGCTCCACAACAGATAGCAGATCAAATCAATCGTGTCTTTTCACCTCAGGATTATGGAGTTATTGGGAGTCTTTTAGGGAAAACACGGGGAGTATCAGGAGTCGTACAGGATGTTGGTTTATCAGGAGGCGTCCCCGGAACGCCCGGTAACGCCTTTGGTGTTGCACAAGTCTTGAAAGAAACAACAGCCGGACGACCAATTCAGGGAGCAACAGCATTTATACGGTCATTTAGCGACAAAGCTTCACGGGATTATTTTGAGAAAAACGCAGGTCAGATTATAAAAATGCAGGAACGGAATATACCGGTTTCTACCAATTTTACTATTCAAAACTTAGCAGGTGGTGGAACACTATCGTCAGTAAAAAGTACTATTGGCAATCTTCTTAAGGGACAATTGAAAGCAGCAGGAAGTGATCTTGGTACTGTGTGGAATCAAGCAGTAAACCATCCAACATTTCAACGGTTCATGCCTCAACTTCAAGTACAGCTTTTTAACGATATTGAAAAGTCAGCTCTTAGAGGCGGTCGATCGGCTAGTGAGGCGGCAGATATAGCAGCTAAAGCAGTACAGAATTTTTACGGTGCAACAAAAACTGATGTTATGGCTCGCGGTCAGGGGGTTCATGATCCTTTAGTACAAAATTTTCTTGGAACATTTACGTTTGCACCAAAATTTAGGGAATCAATGATTAATTTTTGGGTCAATAATGTGAAATCACTAAAAAATCCTCTTGCTCTTGAGAATCGGGCAAACGTGATGTTTGTTGCCGGTGCAACTGCTACCTACCTTGCTATGGATAGAATTAATTATGCACTCAACGGTAAGCATATGAGTGATAATCCTCCGGGGACAGAAGATAAACTGCTTATCCCTACAGGAAATGGTGATGTTGTCGGTGTACCGTTTTTATCCAGTATTGCAACTATTCCCAGGGCTCTCTATAGGGAAGGAAAACTTGTTGCAGGTGGGAATATCAAGGGAGCTGTTCGAGACGCGTCACAAACATATACATCAATGCTGTTTAAGCCGTTTATGGATGTTGTCAGTAATGCTGACTATTTTGGTAAAAAGATTTATCAGGATAATGCAACTACACAAGAAAAATTCACAGCTCAAGCAAAATATCTTGCATCACAGCTTCTCAGCCATCCATATCTGAAGGAGTTGACAGACCCGCGTAATCAAAATGATCCTGCTATCCAGCGTTTGTCCCGTGCTATGGAATTGCCATTCCGATTCTATACAGAAGCCAGTTTAGCAACAAAATACTATTTTGGTGCTCGTGATAAAGCTGTAGGTGGTATGTCAGATCAGGAACAGACAGCGTTTAATGCAATTCCAAAAGCTGATACAAACGATCCAAATACAAGAATTCTTAAGTATCAAATATATCTTACCTATCCGAAGGTTTTTGAGGCTAAACAGAAAATTGAACTTGAGACAGCAGCAAAAACCGGTAAGGCAATAGACCCTTTGTATCTTGTCGATTATTCTACTGCTCAAAAGTATATGCGGTATGAGTCACTCCCTGAAGGATCAGGGGATAGAAAGGCAATGACACAAGCATACCCGGAGCTTGTAAATCTTTTTGACATGAGAGGTCAATATTTTGATGCAAATCCTATCCCTGGAACGAAGGCAAGTGCTCGTCCAATGCCGTCACCGGAGGTACAGGCGGCTATGGATAGTAAAAATTGGACAGCGCCGGGAGTGCGAGAATACCTTGATGCAAATACAGCGTACAATAATCAACAACGGGAAAAATTGGGCCTTCCCCCACTTCAGGGATTTGCCGCATATGCTAAAAAGCCAAAGAAAATAACAATAAAAAAGCTTTCGGCAAAAAGGATTAAAATCTCACTTCCTAAGCAGACAAAAATTGCCACTATCAAAATAGCAAAGCTTCCGACTGCAAAATTGGGAAAATCCAAAAAGATTGCCATAAAAATAAAGCCTATCAGGATAACAAAACTGAAGGGTTTGACAGGAGGGCGTGCGTTCGCGTAAACTATGATTGTCTTTTCCATACATGAATCGTATGACCGGACGGCTTGGTAGCCGTCCTTATTTATGGCTCAAGTAATAACTACATTGAACGATTTTATACAACTTCTCAATACGCTGTATAACTCGTCGTCTACAGAACCTGCAAGCGGTGAAGAAGACTATACCGTTTGGACAGACCTTGCTAATATCGCCGTGTCCATGTGGGAAAATGAGGAAGGGGTTATGTGGAACGAATTGTTTGTCAAGCTTGCTGATGCGGCAACAGGAGATAAGACAACCGGAGCAAGTGACTATAGTTATGCAGTCCCCACAGATTTTCGATTTCCCGCAAGCGGATATGTATGGATAGGTTCAGGCCAAAGTAAAACACCGTTGAAGGTTCTTAAACAAGAAGAATTACAGCTCCACGAAAATGATACGGAACACTGGTGTTATTTCCTGATGGATGGTTCCCCAACACTAGAACTAAACCCTAATCTCACTATAACGGCCGGATATACTATTTCCTACAATTATTATAAGAAGGCTTCCAAGTTGTCCAGTGGTTCAGATACATTCGAAATGAACGATCCTATGTTTGCCGTTTATTTTGCACTTGCAGAACTAAAGAAGGAAGAAGGTAACAGTTATGAAGTACAAATAGCACAACAGAAGCTTGAGTCAATGAAAACACGAAATATTATGCCTGCATGGTATCAGGATGATTCATTTACTAATAAAACAAGATCAGGCTTCGGTGTATGAATATAAAATCTACGTCTAAACCTACATCACAAGAAGTGCTTATAACCATTGACCGATTCAATAAAGGCACAGTCAGTCTTATCGATGAAGCGCGTATGGATAGTACAATGGCTAAGGAATCAAACAACATGATGCAAGTTTCTGAGGGACTATGGAAAACACGGTGGGGAACAAAATATTATGGCAAAGCGTTAGCTTATACTCCCGATGGAGCGGCAGAATACCTCAAAAATGATGGGACAACTGAGCTTATCATTATATCATATGGAACAGCATATACATCAACTGACGGTGGTACATGGACAGCAATATCCGGTGCGACATTTACTGTTGCACAACAGTGTTACTTTTTACAGATATCAGGATTTTTATATATAGCAAACGGGATTGATCCTCTTACCCGGTATAACGGGTCAACGCTTACCACATATTCTTCTATTGCTGCACCGACTAATCTTACAGCTTCTCTTGTTGCTTCAGGATTATCCAGCGGGATATTCACATATTATGCAGAGGTAACTGCACTCAATGATGTCGGCGAAACGGTGGGATCAACAGAAGCTTCAATTACAACAAATAAGCAGCGGAACACATGGGTTGCGGCAACTGATAAGGGTATATCCTGGTCATGGACGGCTTCGGCAGGGGCAAACCGATACCAGCTGTATCTAGCAGATGAATCAGGTGATGAAACGCTTTTAGGATCAACAACAGAGACAAATTTTACGGATGACGGAAGTATTCAATTGAACCCATATGTAGAGCCGCCTAGTGCCAATACGACGGCTGCTCCCACATTTCGTTCTATGTGTGTTTCGGGTAATAGAATTTGGGCAACTAATGATTCTAACGATTTTTACAAGGTATATTTTTCTGGCACAGGAGTTCACATGGGTAATTTTAGCGATTTTTATGGCGGTGGCTGGATCAATCTCGAAAAGGGTGGAAGAGAAACACCAGTAAAGGTCGTTCATTATCAGTCTGGTCAGGGAGCAGGTCGGGCAACAGTTTTGTGTAAAACTCCCGATGGACAGGGGGCAGTCTGGCAGATTGATATATCCAGTGCAACGGTTGGAGATACTACATTTTCTATTCCGAGTGCCCAAAAAGTTGTCGGATCATTTGGGACAGAATCAATTCTTGGAACAGTAGCAACAGCTAATGACATCGCTTTTCCTAATCGGCGCGGATGGTTTTCTCTTGGTCCGGAGAAGCAATTTTACGGAATACTCAGGACGAATGAGCGATCTAGTCTTATTCGTCCATACTGGCGATCGTTGATTTCAGCCCTTATGAGAAATATTGCATCATATTATTATGATGCAAAAATTTTTATTTCTGTTCCAACAAGTTCAACTGGTAATGATCGTATGATTATTTATGATACAGAACGAGGTAACTGGTCAGTTGATTGGTCTATTGGTGCTAAACAGTTTCTTGAGTATACAGATACAAGCGGAAACTCTCATTTTTTGTATATTCCAACGTCAGGAACGAAACTGATAGAATTGTCAGCAAATTATCTCAATGATTTAGGAACCGCTTTTAATCAATCATATATATCACCTCTTATGCCGGTAAGTAAGACAAAAACAGACCTTCTTGATCTTCGCGAAGTTATTTTGGAGATATCAAGACCTCGCGGTGTTATTAAATTTCAGGTCCTTGGCATTGGAAAAGACAATAGCTTCATCACTATTGCAACAAAAACAATAACGGACTTTGGAGCCAATACCGGTATTGGTTCAGATCTTGCCAGTGATTTTTACGCGACAAGTACGAACGATAACGCAAGGGGTGGAGCAGGAAGCTGGGCTGTCTATTTTACGTCTGCTCCCTCAACATTTACCCAATCAACGACGAAAGCTGCGATCCGAAAGAGGGCAAAGATTTACGCAATACAATTTAAGGTATATAGTACAACGGCAGATACCGATTATACAATTTTAGGTATACAAGCTAAGGGAAGACTTATTCCACGACGTCTACCGAGCGCGTGGACCAACTAAATTATGGCTGCTGATTCAGGTGAATTTTTTCGATATGTATCCCGTCGATGGGTTGGTCAGATAGGAGCTGGTGGCGTAGCTGACGCATCGACAACGACTATTCCTCTTTCGTCTGCGACAAACCTTAGTACGGATACTGCCGTGACTGTCGTCATTGACCGAGTTGATGCGAATGGAACAGCAACGCCGTCACTTGAAGAAACTGTTACTGGTGTTGTCTCAGGCTCTAATCTGATAACGTGTAATCGTGGCATTGAAGGTACTGCACAGGCGCATAGTGCCGGTGCAGTGGTTGAGGTTCTTATTACTGCGGCAGGATGGAACGATATAGTTACAGGCATAATAGTTGGTCATAGTCAATTTGGGTATCATTCAGACGGGGCAACGACAATCGTTAATACTGCTGATCCAACGAAAGTTATTGGCTGGTCCCTTGGTGGTGCAACGACGTTAAAGACGCTAACACTCGCAACCGCTCATACAGACAACAGAACAGTTACCTTTCCTGATGCAACCGATACCCTTGTAGGTAAAGCAACAACCGATACCCTAACTAACAAGCGGATTACCAAGCGAGTTACGACCATCACAAGCCATGCAACGCCTACCATTAACACGGACAATTGTGATGCTGTGACGATTACGGCTCTTGCTACAGCAATTACGTCTATGACGACGAATCTGAGCGGGACACCAACGAATTTTCAGACTCTTATTTTTCGGATTAAGGACGATGGCACAGCGCGGGCAATTACGTGGGGAGCTTCCTTTGAGGCGAAAGGAGTAGCACTTCCCACTACTACTGTACTATCTAAAGTGCTTACTGTTGGATTTATGTACGATACGGTAACAAGCAAGTGGGGATGTGTAGCAAGCGCACAAGAAGCATAATATGGCTGCAAGTGAATTATATACTACGCCTCTTATATCGGATGCCAATATCCAGGGCTATTGGCGCTTAGAAGCAAATTTTAATGACAGTGGACCGAATGGGTACAATTTAACTCCTTCCGGCTCCCCTTCTTATTCTTCCGGAGAATTTGGCAATGGTGTTAACTTAATAAGCGCAGCGTCGTATGGATTGATTGCAGATGCTTCTTGTGCCAATCTTGAAATTTCGGGAAGCCAAACATGGGGTGCATGGATTAAACCAGCAGGTGCGCCAATCACGCAAGCTGCAATTTTAGCAAAATGTAACGTAGGTGGAACTAAATATATTTTATTTTTATATACTGCGTCTCAAAATTGTGCATTCTATGTAACTGGTTTAACGACGAACACCAACGTCGCGTCAAGTAATACAATCAGTAATGATGTATGGTCATTCGTAGTTGGTCGATATGATGCAACGGGGCAAACACTTTCTATTTATCTGAATGGGACAAAAACGTCTGTGACAGCAAGCGGATCTCATGACGATACAAACTCTTCGTTCGGACTTGGGATACAAAGTGATTTTGCGACACCGTATTATTTTGACGGTATGGTTGATGACGCGTTTGTTTTTAATCGGGCGTTGACTGACACGGAAATATCACAATTGTATACCGGGTGGCCGAGTAATAATTTTTTAGCTTTTCTATGAAAACTAAGAAAAAACCAATCAAGTACACTAAAAAGGATATAGCCAGGCTGATGGTTGACTCACATCTGGGATAATATGGACAATACATCATGGGAATTATTGTTCAATCGTCTGCCTGATCTGATATTTTCGGTCGCTAACATCGGCTTCCTGATTCAGTTACGGGCAATGTCAGTAGACGGCGAAAAGATCAAGAAGCTTGACCAGAAGGTTATTGACTTAACAGCAGAAAACGAGGCACTACGATATGAGCATGCTCAGCTTTTATCGTATAATCAGAAATTAGAGGGTGAAAACTCAGCATATCGAAAATTTAACGATCATCCTGAATCAGGATAATATATGAAAATCACTCAAGCTATAGTGTTTCCCCTTATTCCAAGGAATAAGACCTTTTTTGAAACTCGTATGATTAGATATATGTTTTCCTATATGACTGACTCTCAGTTTTTTCTTAAATTCTTCACTCCATTTTTTACCTTTATTCCACGAGGATTTTCCTACCTTAAATTTATTACCAATAAGTCTGAAATCCCCCTTCTTGAATTCACTGGATGGGTTAAAGTGTTTTCCCTTAAAAGCAATTTTCTGTTTTTCGAAAAGATCAGCATGAGCTTGTTTTGTATGTTGACCGGGACTACTGAACAATTGCAAATTTTCAATTCTGTTATCAGTTATAATACCGTTGATATGGTGAACAACCTCTTGAGGCAAAAGATATCGTCCAATAGATTTTTCCATAATAAAACGATGTTCAGCAATATGATTCTGTTTATCTCTATATGGATGATCGAAACTATATATATACCAATAGCCACTTCTTTTAATTCTACCAATATAATGAGCCCAATTTTTGGGGTCCTTGAATCGTTCTTTCAATTTTTGACTAATTTTAGCTATGGTTTCAGGAGATCGTTTCTTTCCCAACCAATACGTATATCCTTTATGTCCCTTAAGATATGGCATAATGATAATATATTCTATAATAACCTAAATGTAAAGGAGATATATGACATTATCTGAATTTATCGATAAATATACTGGTAAACTGGTTGATTTTGACAAAGTTTACGGTTCTCAGTGTATGGACTTAATGCACCAATATATTAATGATGTATTAGAACTGGTGAATGGGAAAATACTTGCAGCTCCGGCGGCAAAAGATGTGTATGAAAAATTTAATACCATGTTTGGCAATGAATATTTTGATAAAATAGACAATACCCCAACGGGTATACCAAGCAAGGGTGATATTGTCCTTTTTGGAAGCAAAGTCGGATTATATGGTCATGTCTGTATTTTTATTGAGGGCAATGAATCTGAATTTACAAGTTTTGATGAAAACTGGCCGATTGGATCACCATGTCATATCCAGAAACATGATTATGTAGGTTGTTTAGGTTGGTTACACCTTAAACTTTCAGCTAATAAGACCTATACAGAGGCAGAATATACGGCAGCCATGCTTGACCGACAGAAGTTTTGGGAAGAACGGGATAAACTACAGGGACAACTGACTGATTTAACCCTTATCTATAGTGCCATAGCAGGTCTTGGCGTGACCACAGTTGACGACCTGCAGAAGGAGCGCAAAGATTATGAAGATCGTATTGTCGGCTATACTACCGAACTTGCTCAGGTACGGGATCGGTGCGCGGTCCTGGCTGACACAATTAGTAAACAGGACAAAGAAGAGGCAACTGCTCTCACAGATGGACTCGCAGCCCTCCGAGAAGTTGAAGAGCTTAGAGGAGCACTCGGCGAAATTAAGCAGGCTGTGGGAGCGCCTAGCCAGGCAAACCCACAAACAATCATAGATCATGTCGAAAAGTTGATAGGCTATGTCAACAGCGCGTTGTCGAAGGCCAAAAAGGAATCGTCATTCAAGGTTGGCACGCTAGCACCTGCACTTGACACCCAACAAAGCGAACCGTGGTGGAAAGTTTGGCTCGAATCATTGGGACTGGGTGTTCTGTTTTTCGGTCTATTTGCCGTAGTAGTATTACAATTGACGCATTAGAAGGGAGGCGATAACTTATGATGAATACAAAAATTCTAGGTCTACCGGTGGGACTTCTGGTTCTCGTGCTGGTACTCCTGACACCCGGACTTCTTTTGCTTACCAAGGTAGAAGCGCTCAAAAAGGATGTAGCACAATATAATACGTTGTGTGCCGGTCTTACATGGCTTATTCCGACGCCTTCGCCTAAAGCAGAAGCAACGCCCACAGGTGAACTAAAAAAAGCAGTAGGACCGACTGGTCCGACGACTGCAATCAGGGCCAAAGTGGAATGATCGTGTGTTGGTACGATTGGAGGTGAATATCTATGGACTGGAATTATATTTCATGGTTTTTAACAACCTATGGTGGGCAACTGGTAGGCTTTGTTCTGCCTCCGGTTGTGACGCTTCTGAATCGGGATGTGACGGATTCACGGGCGAAGTTTTTGGTGGCGCTGTTCGTCTGCCTGGTGGCATCAGCGGTTCTTGATTTCGGTAAACTCGCCGAAGGGACTGCATGGAGCGGCGTAGAGGCAGTGACGGCAACGATGATTCTGTTATTTACGGAATCACAGGTCGTGTACCGGTTGTATTTCAAAGGATCAGTGTTAGAAGCGAAAGTCGAAAAGATGATTGCCAAACTGCCGAGTACTCCCGAAGCATAAATAGTAAGGCCCAAAAAACTAGAACGTCTGCTCAGTTTTGACCGTTCTAGTTCTGTGGTTTCACCGCATAAAGCGATACCTGTATTATACACACTCTGTCAATACCGGTAGCGCGTATGACTCCATTGACACGCTATGAGCAAATTCAGTATAGTGAATATCTTTTATCCCCACATTGGCGGAAATTCCGCAGTGAGGTCGTGACCAGTGATTCGTCATGCTGGATATGCGGCTCTACCCACTACCTCAATCTCCACCATGTCCGCTATGACCACCTCTACGAAGAGCGGTATGGGTTTGATGTGACGATTCTGTGCCACGATTGTCACACCAAAGCCCACTTCGTTTTAGGGATTATCAAGATTCCCCTGACCCATAGAAGCCTTACCAGACGGGTGTACTGGTTAAAAGCCGTCTGGGGACTTCGTAGGGGTCGTGTTGACATCTTCCTGGTATGGGTGTGGCACATGCTATAATACCGGTGGTACTCGGGCAGGGTACTTCTTCTCCTTCACTTCGGTAAGGGAGAGCGGCGCGGACCTGGGATTGGTCCGCGCCTTTAGTTGTGGGCAATAATGGGGAAAAGTGGTATACTACTGGTGGCGCGAGCGTGGACCGTTTGGGTCATTCTCAAGCGAATACGAGACAGCCATACTGTTGGTATGTACCAGGGTTACGGATCTCATCACCCGTGCGGAGCTGATAAACTCCCTCGCGCCACTACAAGAAATTATGTATGGTAGATTCCAAGGCAGTCGTCCACACAGTCAGGTCTAAGATTGTGGGATTCTGTACTAATTGTTCGTTGCCGATCCATAAGGGAGAAAAACTACGAACCCTGACATCCAGTTTAGGGGGTAAGTACAAGCTGTGTTACCCGTGTAGTCTGCGGTATAATTTTAGGGGTTGACAAAAGACATATAAAGATATATAAAATAATTGCTAGTAGGAAAGCTACTGGGTGCTAACAAGCAAAAGTATTGCATAAACGTATCATAAGGGTGCGTATTCAGTTGCAATACGCTGGACGCACACCCTTTAGATACGTTTTTTTATGCTTCCATTCGTTAGCGTCGCACTAAAAGTTGCTGAATCAATACAGATTGCAGATCAAAAAGGCCGGTCTATCCTTATGATGTTTGCAAAACGATACTCCCCAGAAAAGATGGGAAAGATTGTCAATACTGCAAAAAGATTCTCTTGGTGGCAGATGAACCCTCAAGCTGCATTTATGAAAGCTGTTGGTTTGGTCAATAAAGAAGAAAAGGAGGCACTTCATGCAAAAACTTAATTTTACCACCATAAATCATATCGCTCGAAAAGAATTGGAATTGTCGATGAATGAATACGCTGTCGCTGACCTTGTTTATCATTTATCCAATAATCCAAAAAATGAAACGCCGGGGTGGTGTTATTCGGGAAAAAAAAATATGGGGAAAATGATTGATCTCAGTGAACAGAGTGTCCATAAAATTCTTAATAGTCTTATAGTAAAAAAACTTATAGAGAAACATCAAGAAACAAAACATCTCCGGGCAACATCAAAATGGTACGAAATAGTAGTGGCTAAAGAAAGTTTAGTCGGGCTAAAGAAAGTTGAGCCAGTGGCTAAAGAAAGTTTAGTCGGGGCTAAAGAAAGTTTAGTCGGACATATATATAACAATAATATAAACAATAATACTTACAAGGGGGGAACCCTCGATTTAACCTTTAATCAAAAACGCATACTAAAACAAAAATATCCAAATGTAAATGTAGACATTGCTTATGATAAATTCCGCGCTTACCAGCGAGGTAATGGCAGGACCTATAAAAATCCTCTTGAGGCGTTTCGGGTTTGGCTGATAGAGGATAATACAAAAAATAAGCCTAAGAAAGGGATTTTATACATATGATTCGCTATCATTTATACGTTCGAGGCGTTAAAGAGCCATTATTTATCACTGATGTTCAGAAGCTTTCGTTGGAAAAGGCGCTCAACGATGTTGATGCTCCGGCAACGACAAGTATCGGTAAAAATCTTATTAAGCTCTCAGACATTAAAGGCATTTTTGAGATTGAAAAAGATACACTACAGGTTGATAGCCGAAGGAAAATGGATCAGACAGATAACGAGTGGAATGGAGAAATGATAAAAATGGCGAATGATGATATCACCCAAAAGGTAATGCGGGAGCTTACAATTCGTATATTCCCGGAATTATTCTTACGGAGAGGACTTATTGAATATCAAGAGGATGTTGTTATGCAGATTAAAAAGATACTTATTAGCTTTTTTTCCCAAAATACAGGGTTTCCACGGTGTCCTGCAAAATACTGGTTTCCCTTACTCAAAAAATCTATTCACAATCCGTTTGTTGCTAAATTTTATGAAATTATAGCTAATAATGATTCTGCTTTGTATGTGTGGTGCAAAAAATATCAGATTAAAGAAGTCTCCTTACAGTTGGCTTTAGATAGTAACTAACTAGGGCATACATAAAAACGCTTGACTATCAACAACAAGTTGTAGTATAGTATGGAAGGAGGTGAGTATATGTTCAGACAAGGAGATTTATTGATTCGAAAAATAAAAAACGTACCTGAAAAAACGGTCAAAAAGGCAGATAACATCGTTCTTGAGGGCGAAGCGACGGGCCATATGCACCGTCTCATTGGCGGGGATATTCTGCTGGCTGATTCCCGAATGTTTTTACAGGTACCGGATCGGGCAACGATTATTCATGATGAACATTTTCCAATACCTTTAGAAAAAGGGGATTATGAAGTAATTAGACAAAAAGAATATAAATCTGAAAATATGACACAAGTAGTTGTAGATTGACATATGAATGAAATTTGGTTAGACGATCTTCTTATCAAAAGATTTAATTCTAAATTTATAGAAAAAGAACACAGTTGTTGGATTTGGGTTGGAGCAAGTAATAAAAGAAAATATGGCTTTTTTAATGTATATGGAATAATAGAAAAAGCTCATAGAGTTTCTTATATTATTTTTAATAAGATGATAATACCTAATGGATTATTCGTTTTGCATAATTGTGATAATCCAAAATGTGTAAATCCAAAGCATTTATATTTAGGTACTCAAAAGGAGAATAATATAGATGCTTATAACAGAAATAGAAGATCATCTGGTGGAATTAAAAATGGCAATCATAAATTAAATGTAAATCAAGTTATAAAAATAAGAGAAGAATATAAGAGTGGTGACAGTAGTTATAAATTATTAGCCAAAAAATATAATGTTTCTTGGCCTACAGTAGCAGATATTATTAAATTTAGACATTGGAAGAGTGAGAATATGACGGCGTTGGTCGTTGACTAATATGGAATTTTCCCAAAAAACGAAAGACCTGTTGGAGCGTATGAACCGTGTGGCATTGCGGCAGGAATACGTTTTTGATACACCGAAAATAACGGAATTGATTCAGAAGACGTATTTGTTTTTGTCCTTGTCTGTACCGACAATAGTGTGGGCAAAGGACATTACAGATGAGCATTTTTTGGAGGCCGCCAATGCCGCCAGTGCCACCAATGCCACCAATGCCACCAATGCCACCAATGCCACCAATGCCACCAATGCCACCTGGGCCACTTGGGCCACCAGTGCCACCAGTGCCACCTGGGCCACCAGGGCCACCAATGCCACCTGGGCCACCAGTGCCACCAGGGCCACCAGTGCCACCAATGCCACCTGGGCCACCAGTGCCACCAATGCCACCTGGGCCACCAGTGCCGCCAGGGCCACCAGTGCCACCAATGCCACCAGTGCCGCCAGTGATTATGATTTCGATTGGTTTATTTTTGCTTATGAATTTTTACAAAAAAATAAAGGAAATAAAAACGATTATCTTTTCGTAGAGGCAATGGAATTGTTTTTGCAGCTCAAGGAAGCAGGTATGGGATATTTTGCAGAGAAGGATGGCATCCTGTATGTATGTCCGAATCCGATTATTCGACTCGATGAAAAACTACAATACCACTGTGAGACTGGTCCGTCTATCCATTGGGAGAATGGATTGGAATTATGGTACATTCACGGCGTTGCCGTGAACGAAAAAATTGTCAAAACTCCCGAAAAACTGACAAAAAAAGACTGGCTGAACGAAAAAAATATGGAGGTAAAACGGATCATTCAGGACCGGATGCCGGATTTTCCCCAAACAATAGGTGGAAAATCGGTAAAGACAGATGCTCTCGGTGAGCTTCTACAGGTGGATCTTGAGAACGATCCTGAAAAGACCGCTCGCTACGTCAAGATGAAGGATACCTCGACAGATCGTATCTATTATCTCCGTGTCCCCCCGAAAATAAAGACACCGACAGAAGGAATAGCATGGAGTTTCGGGATGAAAGCAGAAAAATATAAGCCTACGTTACAAGCCTAAGTATGCCTCTTGAACCAGACCACCGGATGTACCGCACTCCCTTCCTCTCCTCAGACTATACTCCGCTCTACTTCGGGGATATCCTCACCCTCATAACTGACGACAGCAGTGTCCGGTATGTTGTCGTCTATGATGACGACCTTCATGAGGCCGTAAAAAATACGGCAACGGGCACGCTCGAAAAACTCACAGAAGCAGTCGGGGCCAGATTCCTTATCAGGGCCAGAATCGAGGAGAATCTATGACCGAAGCCGAAAAAAAAGCACTCCGTACAGCGTTTGCGCGAAGTGGTGGCAACGCAACGCTCCACCGCCGGGGTCGGGATCACTACCGCAGGATGAACGAATTATCCCAGATTGCGCGGGGCATAAAAGTGGTCAACGTGGATAAGGTTGTTGGTACGTGATATTTTGCCTATTGACATACTGCTAGTAGTAGATTACTATTGCACTAGAGGAGAAAAAAAATATGAAAATAAATATAAATATCGACAGAACATACCAGGCGGTTACTTTTTTCGAGGCGAAAATGACCTCTGCATGGCATCGCCAGATGGCTCCACAGCTCTATGAGGCGATTGACCAGATCGATAGGCTGGATGTATCCGGGGTAGCGGCTATATACGGAGATGACAATCAGTGCGCTATCTATAGGGCAGATGAGAGTGAGCCGGATATCAGACCAGTACCAGGTGTGACGATAGCCGATACCAGCTTCACTGAGGGCGACATAACAGGATATGCTGATCAGCCCAACGATATTGCCTTTGTTAAGGCAGCAACTAAAGAGTTCCTCATTCCGGATAATTTTCAAAATTTCGTTAAAAAAACTCTAAAAATAGTACATCTCGACGGTACAATCGCAGAAATTTCAAATAAATAAATATGAATAAAAAAGCCCTGCTTTCCGAATACCGAAGTACACAGGTCCGCGTTAGAGATCTAAGGTGGAGACTAGAGGATATAGCGTATATATCATTTTGTCTGGTTATGGTTTTCTCGTTCGCACTCCATCTCAGAAGCCTTCTCCCAGCCCCCACAAAGCCCGTAGACGGCTCAATGACAGCCGGAGGGATCATTTCACCGGTGTGGGCGAGTTCGAGCACGACTATACCCGGTCTATTGTCCCCGTCTCTCTCCCCAACCCCCCGTCCGGAAACGGTTGACGATCTCGTCACAAAGTATGCAGACCGCTACGGATCCAGTATCGACGAAAAAGCCAAAATCAAGGTCATGCTTCACTTCTTGCTCTATAGAGAATCCCGCTATGGACGGGATACCGGATGCGGTGACGGCGGCAAGGCCTGCGGTCCTGCCCAATTCTGGCAGGAGACGTATGTAGCCCTTCGTACCGAGATGATTACCAAGGGTCTGACGACTGAGCTGGGTAGTCGGGAGAATATGCACGATGCTATACAGACGACAGCCTATGCGTTATCTACCGGACGGGCGGTAGCATGGGGACCTATATTAAGAAAGGAAATAAAATTATGAATGCACAACACGAAGCAGACTATCAGCGATTACTCGATAAAGATAGAAAATATAAGGCTCACCATAAGGCCTACCATAAGGCCTACCAGCAGAGACCGGAGGTTAAGGCCTACCATAAGGCCTACCAGCAGAGACCGGAGGTTAAGGCCTACCAGAAGGCCTACCACCAGAGACCGGAGGTTAAGGCCTACCGGAAGGCCTACCACCAGAGACCGGAGGTTAAGGCCTACCGGAAGGCCTACCACCAGAGACCGGAGGTTAAGGCCTACCGGAAGGCCTACCAGAAGGCCTACCATAAGGCCTACGATCAGAGACCGGAAGTTAAGGCCTACCGGAAGGCCTACCACCAGAGACCGGAGGCCAAGGCCTACCAGAAGGCCTACCAGAAGGCCTACTACTTCAGAAAAATTGACCCAGCAACGAAAAAAGTACGAATCATAAAATACAAAAAATTACTGGAATTATATGGCAACCAAGGATTATAGTCAGATACTTTTCGACCTTGTCTACCGGTGGGGTAAGACAGGATTTATCGCAGATCACACAAATAAGATCTATAGGGATCTGCTGAAAAAAGTCACATTACAGTATTCACGGTCGGTATATACAGAGCCTGCCGCCGACAGGCCATTAAAAAGAAAGGAGGTAGTATGTCAGGTACTACCCCAAAAGCAGATTATATCATGCAAGGCTTCCGGGCCTATCAGGAATACATAAAGACCGAAGTAGAGGCAGGACGCCTCGACAAGGCAGAGGCAGTAGCGATGATATTTTCGAGAGCTGCTGAGATTCTGGCTGATCTCAGAATGCCGGAGCCGACGTATATCCATCAGGAATTTGGCTATTCAAACTAAGAAAGGAAAAATATGGAAACAAAATTAACAGCGTCAACAAGCTTTTTACCGAGTACCTATGAGGTGCCGGTCGACAATAAGTATATGAAATGGGAGCAGGGCGAGAACCGGTTTCGGATTCTGACGAGTCCCATACTTGGGTATGAGTGGTGGACCGATGGGCCGGACGGAGCTAGAAAGCCCAACCGTGTTCCGATGGGTCAAGGGATTCCTACGGATAAGGTGGAAAATCCAGAGGATATCCGGCACTTTTGGGCCATGGTTGTGTATAACTATCGGGATAAGCGGGTGCAGATTCTTGAGATCACCCAACGGTCGATTCAAAAGACGCTCTACGCGATAGCCCGCGATCCTGAGTGGGGTACGCCCGTGAATATGTATGACATCAGTATTTTACGGTCCGGAACGACGAAAGAAGATACACGCTATGAGATAGTGCCGAAGCCGCCGAAGCCGACTGATCCGGCGATAACAGAGGAGTTTGCAACAACGTATATCAATCTCACGGCGCTGTATTCGGGCAAAGATCCCTTTGTTCGGGAATTGACAATGGATAATCCTGACGAAGCAGTAGACGATAGCGAACAGTTGGCCGACGAGGTAGAGGCAGGATTACAGGCAGAAGCGGAAGCTGTCCGCAAGCCGTATGTGCCGATTCCCAAGAGAGGATATAAGGCGGGTATATGACAGGACCTACTGATATCCGCTATCGAGCCAGATGCTTCCACTGCGACGCAGTACTGGGTGACGCATATCTGGGATTGCCGCTCTATAAGCGATTCTGTTTTGACTGTCTCAAACCGAAAACTACCGCATACAGTAAAGACACAGGCGTACCCGCCAGTTACCCGTTACCCCACGAAGGGACGGAAAACAGCGATTCGCCGGTGTAGGGTTTTGGGCAGGCGAGGGGTTCGTCCCCTCGTAAGCGTAGCAAGGTATGACTGGGCAGGCTGTGTTTTGCTACGATTATGAGGAGAAGACTATATGACTATGCCATACCAGACACCGCATCGTTGTGAATTTGATCCTAATACCCGTAAAGAATATGTGAAAATCGGCCCTAACATATTGGGTTATGAAGTGACATCACATATGGTTCGCGGTGAGTGTACGATCTGCGGAGGAAAATTTGTACGGTTGCTTCAAGGAGAATATGACGAAAAAACAACAGAAGAATAAACAACCGGCCAACTGGTTTGACCATCAGATGTTTGCCCTTGGCGGTCTGTTCGGTATACTCCTATGGGTGATTTTTTTAGTCACGAGAAACATATTGTGAGCTGTCTGACGCTCTATCTGATAGGGGTAGCATTGGTGGTGACACTGATAGGGGTAGCGCTGCGAAGTAACTGGAATTTTATAGTAGAACCATGAAAAAACAAAAGAAATTATGCGCTCTCATAGGCAAATGGTACAGCAAAGATTCGTGGAATAAGGCTGTTAAGGATTATTTTTCTATGAGTAGTGCCAAGCGAAAACAGCAATCAATTGTGGAATTTGACAACTGCTATATGATTGTCGGAAATTCTGCAATTACAGCAATAGAAGATGCCTCTATTATTCATAGGTTTCGATCTAAAAATTATGAAAAATAAACTCTTAACCGGCAGCGAACATTTAATTCAGGAGGCCGTCAAAGCGTGGTGCCTCTACCACCATATCTATGTGTGGCGCTCCAATTCCGGCAGATTCCCCATAGGGGAAGGAAACAACCGGCGCATGGTGATTGGATCGCCTACCGGTACACCGGATCTTATTGGCGTCATTGGCCCAAACTTTGCCGGGGGAAAGTATGTAGGGCGTATGATAGCCCTGGAAATCAAGAAGCCATCAAATAAACCAACAGACATCCAGAATCGCGTCATGACCGAACTTGCCCAGTATGGGGCTATCGTTTGGGTCATTCATTCCGTTGAAGAATTAGAAGAGAAAATGAAAAGCCTATGAAATACAAAACAATCCGAGACTATCTGAGGGAAATACTACAAGAGAATGGGGGTTATGATATGGACAAAGACATTGACTCCATCCTCACCATGCTAAAGGAACAGAAACCGAAGAAGCATCCTACTCAATGGTTAAAAGATACAGACAGTATATACATGGATGGCTATCGTAAAGGCTACAACTCCTACGCTGATGAACTGGAGAAGAAATTAACATGAAAATATTAAATTTATATTGTGGTATAGGCGGTAATAGGAAATTATGGGGTGATGACCATGAGATTACGGCGGTAGAGCTGGATTCGAATATAGCAAGGATATACCAGAACTTTTTTCCAAATGATATAGTTGTCGTTACCGATGCACACCAGTATCTTTTAGACCATTATGACGAGTTTGATTTTATCTGGGCAAGTCCACCATGTCCAAGCCACAGTCGAGTGAGGCGAGGGTTGGGAGTATTGGCACGAAAACAGAACAAAGCTCTATATCCGGACATGAGACTGTATGAGGAGATTTTACTCCTACAGGGATATTTCAGCGGAAAGTTTGTGGTCGAGAATGTAATCAGTTGGTATCAACCATTGATTCATGCTATAGAATTGCAACGGCATTATTTCTGGGTTAATTTTCCGATTAGGAATATTACAATGGATGCTGATTCTATTGAACATGGAACGGTTGAGTTTTGGGAAAAACAACTGGGATTTGATTTGTCACCGTATCATGGTATTGAAAAAAGGAAAGTATTACGGAATTGTGTTCGTCCGGAGCTGGGATTACATATTCTCAACGAAGCATTAAATAAAACGGAATACATACACGAACAAGCAATATTATTTTAACCCCCTCCGACCAGTCAGGGGAGGGAGATTGAAAGCTGTGGGTGGCATTGAAAGATGAAGGGAGCCTGACCTGCGAAAGGGCAAGTGTTCTGCGTAAGCAGTTTCGAATCTAAGATAAAAATACAGCAATCTCGCCAGTAGTGTATACCCTACTCCCACAGTTTCCAGTCTCTCTGAGTGAGTTAGGGAAAAAAGGAATAGGAGGTATTACTAATCCCGAAAGTGGTAAAAGACCTATATTATAAGTCATCTTATGCAAAAACTAGCCTCAGGGAATGAAAAAAAATGATTAAATTTGACGCAGAAATTGTCAAAGTAGAAGCGAAAAAAACGGTTAGCATGGACCGGTTGTATAGAATTATATTGGAAACAAACCAGCCCAGTGTGCTACAATTGGAGAAGTATATAGCAGAAGATACAGTTATAGTGGAGGTACACGATGGACAACCAAGTAGAAACGATAGTGCCGACACAGGAATCACAACCAGTACCGTTACCGACAGTTGAACCAGCACCAGAGGCTACCCAGGAAATTTCTGTCTCTCCTGAGACAGTACAGGAGCTTCCAGTTGATGCTAAGCCAGAAGAACCTATAGTACAGCCTCAACCAGAACCAACAAGTGAGATAGTGGAACCGGTAACACCAATAGAAGAACCAAAAAAAGAAGAAAAAAGAGCAGAAGAACCAACCGATAAAAATCTCGATTTGAAATTAAAGTTTCTCGAATATATGCGGGATTTACCAGTCCAAAAACTTGCTGCTGGCTGGATTGCCAAACACGAAGATACGATCACAGATTGGAAGCGAGAGGACCCGTGGTTTTCCGACCAGATCGAAATTGCAAAATCGGAGTGGGCAAAAAAGACATCACGAGGCGTTAAATCGAAAGAATGGCTCTTGGAACGGGTCATGAAAGATCACTTTGCAGAACGAAAAGAATTGACAGGGAAAGATGGGAAGGACTTACCTGTTCCTATCATGCAATTAGATGTATCAGGAAACGACAGCAACACAGAAAATAAAGTCACTGAATAAACGGATACGCGGAGTATCCGGTGGAACCAGCGCCTCAAAGACTATTTCAATTCTCCTTTGGTTGATTGCCTATGCGCAGACACATAATCATGAGGTTATTAGCGTAGTATCAGAATCATTTCCTCATCTGAAGCGCGGTGCTATTCGAGACTTCTTGTCCATAATGGTAGAGCATCGCTATTTTATCGATGATCGCTGGAATAAGACGGATTATATTTATCAATTTGAGACGGGAAGCAAGATAGAGTTTTTTAGTGCCGATCAACCCGGCAAGGTGAGAGGTCCCCGGCGTGATGTATTATTCATCAACGAAGCTAATAATATATCGTATGAGACATACCTACAGTTGGAAGTCCGTACCCGTAAGATAATATGGCTTGACTGGAATCCGGTCAATGAATTTTGGTTTTATACGGAAGTTAAAAATTTAGATAATGTTGATTTTTTAACGCTAAATTACAAAGACAATGAAGGACTGGAATCAGATAGCGTTAGAGCACTTGAAGCACATAAAGTTAATGCGAGCTGGTGGAAAGTGTATGGTGAAGGACAACTGGGAGATGTCGAAAGCAAGATTTACAGGGAGTGGCAAGTCATAGATGAGGTTCCGCATGAGGCACGCCTTGAACGGTATGGGCTAGATTTTGGGTATACGAATGATCCGGCAGCCCTCGTTGGTATTTATTACTATAACGGCGGATATATTTTTGACGAGGTGTTATATAGAAAGGGAATGACGAATCAGCAGATAGCAGATATGATTAAAAATATACCATACGCATTGACGATTGCCGACAGTGCTGAACCAAAAAGCATTGACGAAATAGGAAGTTATGGTGTTTCGATTATTGCCGCAGTCAAGGGAAAAGATAGTGTCCTTCATGGTATCCAGTATGTGCAGGGACAACGAATATCGGTTACAAAGCGAAGTCTAAATCTTTTGAAGGAATACCGAAATTATTTGTGGATGAGCGATAAAGAGGATAAAATAATCAATACACCAGAAGAGGGATTTAACCATTGCATGGATAGCGTACGGTATGCGATGGTTAACCTTCGCGGACATACCGACGATGTAAGTGATATCCCTGATGATACACGAAGATTTCAACAGAGATTTTATTAAAATGAAATATGCGCTTGAAATTCCACAACACAATGTTAAGGCCCATCTTGATATCGAACGCGACATACAAACGAAACGGAATGGGTTGTTTACATTCAACTTGAGGGTTAATCGTGGAGATATCGAAGACTATTCTCGATTCGAAACCGTTACCATCGATTCCTACCAAGGAATTGCTTTTACTGTTATCGAAGAACTTAGTATTACATTCGATCCTGGCTCAGGAAGTAGCCAAAATGCAGTACGGTCAACTAACGGTCAACGTAGTGCTGAAGGACGGGGTAGTCATTCTTAGAACAGTTAATATTGTGGTAAATAAGAGAATCCGGTATTAGTTGACATATTTTTATCAGGTGTGATATTCTAAGTATAACTGATGACGCTCTAAGGCGTGGAACAGGCACGAGTTACCCTCGTGCCTTTTTGGTATTATGAAACTTCGAGATGAGATATTGTCCCGTAGACAGGCGGCAGATGATTACCTTTCCACTAAACGGGTTGCTTGGGACTCCTACGAAAAACTTTTCCATAATCAGGTAGCTGATATAATTTCTGAAGAAGCAAAATCGAAGGTTTTTGATCCAAAACTATCGACGCTTACCATTGAACGTTCTTATAGGGTTATGGCCCAGCTTGCGACAGGTAAAGCAAAAGCAATATCTAAAAATGACCTTGGAACAGCACAGCTCATGAATTTAATTGTTGATAAGTATGTCAACGTTAATGCCAATGCCCAGTTTGATCTTCTTACGAAGTTTCGGATGGTAGATCTTTACAGTAATATTTACGGTAACTTCTTTACTCTTATTGATTGGGATGTGAAGAAGAATGGCTATGTCGGTCCTGATATTTGGCTTCTCAATATACGTGATGTGTTTCCTCAGGTTGGTGCAGTATCACTTGATGATTCAGACTATATAATTATCCGAACGTGGAAGCCGTTGTCATATTTCGAAGGTCTTACCAAGTCAAAGCGTGAAGGGTTCAAAAATCTTGATACTATTGTGACAAAACTGAAGGATAAAACCGGATCAAAGCAAGATAGGACAAGTGATGATAAATCGAAACGTGAAGAGAATCAATATCCTAAGGGTGATCCAGCTAAACAGAAGGGGTATTTTGAAGTTTTAACACAGTATGAAGGAGATCGGTGGGTAGATTTTTGTGTTGATGCGGACCTTGAGTTTAGAGATATCAAAAATCCCAATGATGACGGGGAACTGCCGGTAACCTGTAAGTATTCAATACCACTTCTTGATGATTTTATGGGAATGGGAGATTTTGAACGTGGCTCCTCAATGCAGAATCTTATCAATTCGACGTGGAATCTTTATCTGGATGCCTGCGAGATGTCGATATTCCCTCCGGTAATTCTTAACAAGGATAATATGGCGGTGCAGTCGTCATTTGCCTATATTCCGGCTGCCAAGTGGTTAGCACGATCAAATATCCAAAATGTTGCCATGCCCATTCAACTGAATCCCCAAGGGGTATCGACGTTTAACAACGTCTATCAGGTGGCTAATGGATCGCTGTTGAATCTGTTTGGTACAACAGATACGACGGTTACCCAGCAAACAGATGTAGGATTTGGCAAAACACCTCAGGCGCTTCGAATGCAAAATCAACGGGAGAACACAAGGGACAATGCAGACCGGTTCTTTATGGAACAATATCTTAAAACGACATACAAAAAGATGGTAAACCTTATCAGTAAGCGTCAATCGAGTGCTATTGCTATTCGTATGTTTGAACAGGAGATCGAGGAGCTTGCGCGAAGTTACCCGGAAATATCGGATATGTATGATCAAAAATCGGGTAAGCTAACTATTGATAAAAAAACAACGGGTTCAACATTGTATGACTGGGAGATAGTGTCAGGGTCAACGATGATGCTTGACCAAAAGAGCCAACAGGAAAACTTAGCGTCGTTATTACAGCTCCTTACAGGTCCGGCCGGTCAGACGATTTTACAGACGATCCAGCAGGAAGGGTACGAAGTGAAATTTGGGGAAATTCTTAAAAAGATTGTCGCAAACTCCGGTATACAGGATTGGGACAAAATATTTATCGAAAAGACGCAGCAGGAGAAAACAGACGGTATGTTAGAGGGGTATTCACAGCAATTGCAGGCTAAAATGGCAGAGATGCAGGGCATGGGACAGACGATGAATCAAGTACCGCCTCAACCGAATGGAATGATTGGACAACCAACAGCAGGGGTAGTGACAGATCAATCAATGGGAGGGATGCCGGGTGTTTAATAAAAAGGTAGCAGTTAAACCTGATTTTTTTAATAATCTCCCAAGTCTTATACGGCAGGAGAAGACGGTAAAGTCAGAGGCGACAGACGAAGAACGAATGCTTTTTGGTTTATCACAGACAGCAGGGTGGGCACTGTTACTACAGGATATTGAACGACTGCTTGATGAAATGGACCAGATGAACGAAAAAGCGATTATGAATGGCGCAACCTATGAAGAAATCGGCAAAAATACATTGGTTATCAGTCTTGCTAAGGGAGTTATTCATAGGATAGTACACAAAGTAACGGATGCAAAAGAAGCATGTGAACGATCAACAGAACAATCAGTCGTCGGAGGAGCAAGTACCTGAGGCAGAGGGTGAAACGTTTGATTTTAGTAAACCGGATTTTACCTTTTTACCGAACGGACACCATAGCTACCGGCAGCAGGGACCATATCTGGTGTGTAAAAGTTGTGAAGTACAACATGCTACATTTATAGGGATTGATAAGATTATGACGGGAGAAAATAATCATGGGGAGCCAATACTCAAAAAAAGAAACGAGATCAGATAAGGAGTATGCACAAAAGAAGGATGGGTGGTGCGGACCTGCTGCATTATCCTTTGCACTTTCACATATTGGAATAGATGTACCACAGGAGAAGTTAGCGCGCGATACAAAGACAACGACGAAAGCCGGTGTTGATCCATACCCATTAGCAGAGGTAGCAAAGATTTATGGAGCAAAGACGCATATTCTTAATGGTAATAGTCCAAAAGATACGTTGATACAGCTGGATAAAGAGGTAAAACAGGGTCATGCCGTCATTGTTGACTATCTGGTAAGCGGAGAGGATGATGGCGGACACTATGTGGTATTTCTTGGTAAACAGGGAAATAATGTTAAGTTATGGGACCCATCGGGAGGTAAAAAGACTATGATGGATACGTCCTATTTTATAGCCAATTGGAAGGATAAAGAAGAAAACGGTAAAGAGATGAAGAACTGGGCGATGGTATTGGGAGCGTGAACGATCCTACACTACATAGGTGCAGGATTGGGTATTCTCACATGACCGAATCGGTGTGTTAGGAAAGGAGGCCATCATGACAGATGACCAAACAGACGTAAAAGAGGTAGCTGGGGAAGAAGCCAGCATTTCGGAACCGTCGACCGAAGAACCAAAAGCAACCGGGGAAATACCGTCTTCAACAGAAGAAGCCACAGGACAGGAAGAGGCTACCACTGAAGAAGGTGGAACAGAAACGGAAGAAGCACCTAAAAAAGGAGCACAGGCTCGGATTAAAGAACTCAATGCGAAAGCAAAGAGGGCGGAGGAGAAAGCTAGGAGCTTGGAGGATAGACTTGCGGTACTTACCGGTTCAGGAGAACCTATAGCGCCGGGGGCGCAATATACGCCGCAAATCGAACCAGGTCAGGAGTATAGCCCTGAACAGTACAAACAAGATGTACTGAAAACTGCCGATGCGCTGGTTACTATTAAGGTAAAACAGAGCGAGGCAATAAGCAGGATTACGACTGAAGCAAACCAAGTTGTACGGGCATATCCCCAGCTTGATCCGGCAAGTGATTCTTTTGATTCGGAGCTATCTGATTCAATTACTGAGGCCACAGAGGCCTATGTGAAGGCAAGTCCTTACACAGCATCAGTGAAAACATTTGTTGATAAATTGATGAAACCCTATAACAGGGCAGTAACGAAAGAAGTTGGCAAGGCGACGGAGAATTTAGCAAAGCAAGTATCCCAAGCTGCCACACGGCCTACTTCCGTATCAACAAAAGGTGGTAAAACAGACGATGAGAAATCTCTTGCAGAACTTGAGGGTGAGCTTGGATTTCACTATTAGTCTGAAAGAACTTTGCACATAAGAATCTATCTTAGAAAGGCGGGTGATAATATACTATGGGAGTAGTCGGATCAGGAATTAGTGGAGGATCAAATCCTAACTTATCCACCGGGACATTGTTACCCGGTGTATCCACGTATTACGAAAAGGTCTTTTTGGCTCGTGCAGAATATCAGCTTATTCTTAAAGAAGGGGCACAGGTACGAACGCATCCAGCCAATGAAGGTCGAACCGTCAATTTTACCCGCATGAACCGCATTGCACCAGTTACCACTCCTTTGGGAGAAATGAGTAACCCCGTGACGTGTCCTATCAATCTTTCAACAGTAGCAATGACGCTTTCTGAATACGGCATGACGACAAACACGTCTCGTATCGGATCGCTTGTGTCTATTGATGTCGGAATGAAAGAGACAATAGCGGCAATGGGGCAGAATATGGGTGAAACCTTGAATAACCTTGTTGGTTTAGAGCTACAAAATGGTACGTCCTTTTATGGAAACGATCATTCGGTATCAACCTTTACCGCAGGGGATACACTCGATGCGTGTGACATTCGCATGATTGTCAGAACGCTTGAGTTAAATAAAGCCATGAAATATCAAGATGGATTATTCATGGGTAAAACCGATCCATATTCAAAGCATAATTTAATCGGCGACACGACATGGGTGAACGCAAAAACGTACTCAGATGTTAAAGATTTATATGCAGGAGAAATCGGGGAACTCTATGGTGCTCGTTGGCTTTTGAACGTTGACGTTATGTCGGGAACAGAGGCAACATCGACGGCATCAAGCGGAGTAGTTCGGTTTTATACCTTTGTTCATGGTCGTGATTCATTTGGTTCATACGATCTTGAAAAAGATAAACCAAAACTTTATATCCTTCCTAATGTGGTTGATTCTAATTCGCCGGCAGGGCGTATTTCTATCGTCTCTTGGGCAGGAAGCTATGCATGTAAATTACTCAATTCTAATTGGGTAGTGAGTGCACGGCATTCGAGTGTCTAGTTGTTTTTGGCGGAAGTATCCTCAATACCTTTCGCCAAAGATTGAGGAAGCAACTATGGCAGATACGAGGACACATGATCTTGAGTCATTAGTTAAAAATCGTCGGAGTGCAAAGAATGCTTTTGAACGGAATCTGGCAGATCGCACCATCCATACGATTATTCAGGAAAGTGGAGCAGTGAAGGAACGACGGGAAAAGTTGGTTATGGCTGTACGAAACAATGATCGACGGGCAGTCTCACGATTTACGCATGAACTTTCGGTGATGAGAGCCAATGAGACAAAAGGGAAGGATTACTAATGGATACGGTATTTCGGAGTAAAAGTCAGGATACGGCACAAAGCCCGGAAGAGGAAATAGCCAGTGTATCTTCCAAGGTACGTGATACAGTTATAGGGCCGCATGACACGAGTAGTATCGAGGTTCCTTATACAGACTATATCAAAGCACATAATCATCCTCACGCTGTTGACTATTTTAAGTTGGGTGACCATTGGGATACTCCTGATGGAGGGTATGGACAAGAAGTGTCTATTATTGAAGAATATTTACAATCGAAAGTTGAACACGGGGAGATTGCTAATACTGTATCGGCAATCAAGAATGAACTAAAAACTATGGAGAAGATCAATAACCTTAAACTTGAAGAACGGACGCCGATAAAGATAGGGACGATTGCGGCATATGTGCGGTTTTTAATGGATACGGATAATATAAAATATAATATGAGAAAATATGGCTACTCCAAATAGACCCTTGGCACAAAATAAGTATAGCGAGCAGTACATGGGGAATACCTCATTTGATGAGACATTTGGGGTAAATACTACAGAGTCCCTTGGATTTGACGGTCAAAATCTGCAACGAATGACAGCAGATGCACTTGCTATCAAAGTAACCGTGTCAGGAGCAATAACGTATGTAGGAGTAGCAGCACCCGGTACGTCGCAGTCAGCGGCTTTTTGGCAGTGTAAAAAGATTGATGAGTCAAGCGGGACAGTTATTACCTATGCTGATGGTGATGCAAGTTTTAACAATACGGCAACTGATTTAACGGCATTGACGTATTCATAATATGGGAGTAGTTTTTGATAAATTACTAGGAAAACCATTGTTGCATAATCATGGTATACTTGCATTTAGTGATTTTGGATCATTACCAATTGCCGGTTTAACCTACAGGGGATATTTAGTTTATGTATACGGAAGTGACAGAGCATTATGGGATTCAATAGTATCCAATTGGAATGATACGGATACCAACTGGAATGATACGACAGATTCGTCCGATAAACTCTATCTATGTCATCGCATGAGTACAGGAGATTACGAATGGTTAGACCTTACGGCTGCATTGAATGTAGGCTTATGGGATCAAACATAACATACTATGGCTAATCCGGCTGCTGACTATCCTACTGCACTTCACACTAATACTGATATTTCAGCTTTTACTGCCAGTAAATTAGGCTCTACATCTCCCACGCATACCGCAGTCGAAGGAAAACAGGAAGAAGAGGTAAAAGCAGTACAGACGAAAATAGGGACCGGTTCTTCTACTCCATCTGCCGGTAAAGTGCTTCGTGCGACCGGAACGGGTACATCAGGGTGGGCTGCTGCTGATTTAACAGCTGATGTTACCGGAGCGTTACCCGTTGCCAATGGTGGAACTAATGCTACTGATGCGGCTACGGCGTTTAGCAACTTGAAGCAAGCTGCTACATCGTCTGCTACCGGTGTAGCGGAGCTTGCGACCACTGCTGAAACTACGACGGGAACTGATACAGGACGAGTCATTACTCCCGACGGACTAGCTCATTCAGTCTACGGGAAAGAGATTGTCCAGGTTAAAGTGTTTGACGATGCAACGGCTGTAGCAATAGGCGATGGGGCAATTATCTTTTTTATTCCGAGCGAGCTTAACGGATATAATCTTGTAACTGCTCACGCGGGAGTTTCAACCGTATCCTCATCAGGAGCCCCGACTGTTCAGATTCACAATGTAACGCAGGCTGCCGATATGCTAAGTACACGTATTACTATTGATGCAAACGAAAAAACAAGTTATACAGCAGCTGCCCCGCCGGTTATTGATACGGCAAATGACGACGTAGCAACAGGTGATGAGATTCGTATAGACATTGATGTGGCGGGCACTGGTTGTAAAGGCCTTGCTGTAATCCTCTCTTTTCAACTCCCTTAGCTCTTGATTCAGCTATGGGATGTATTATATAATTCTTTTTAAAGAAGATATATGATATCAGAGGAAGTACGGAAAAAAATTAGTGAGCGTACTCGATTGGCAATGTCCAATCCGCAGGTGCGAAAAAAAATACGATTAGGAAAATTGGGAAAACCATCATGGAATAAAGGTATAAAATATACAGAAGAAGAAAAGAAAAAATTAAATATAAGTGGATTGATTTTAAGTGCTGGCTGGAATAAAGGAATAAAACGTTACTGGAGTTCATCAACAGAATTTAAGATAGGTCAAAAGGCATGGAACAAAGGCAAAAAATTTCCTGAAAGATCGAACGAAAATAGTCCTAATTGGAAAGGTGAAAATGTTAGTTTTGCGGGAATACATAAATGGGTAAATAGACATAAAGGAAAGCCTAAATTTTGTGAAATTTGTCATATTGAAAGTAAATATATCCATTGGTCAAATATAGATCATACGTATAGAAGAAAATTAGAAGATTTTAGACCTTTATGTCCGAAATGTCATAAAAAATACGATTTACAAAATAGATTAGTTTTTCATTAAGGAGGAATATATGGCATGGTCAGCTAAAAAAATACAGGTGGATCGTGATGGAACTCATGCACGAATTACGCTTGAATATACGAACGGTTCCCGTACCTTTGCGGAAGTTATTACAATCAGCGACAAACAGCCAGTTGATTATCTGGGAAAATATGTTGATAAAAAGCTCAAAAGTCTGGCGGAGCTGGATACATATATAGAGGATATTAAGACTGTTAGCACTATTACACCGATACAGGAGACAAAAGATAGTAGTCAGCTTGCACGGGAAGCGTATACACGTACAATAATACTGTATCGACATATGCTTGAGGCTGTCCGTCTTGGGGTCATAAGCGATAAAGATACAGCTGTTATCAATGCGAAACAATCCCTGATTGATACTTTCGACCCTTCGTATATTGATCTTTTTTAGCGTATGCAGTTTATTCGTACGTTTGCTACCAGTGGTGAGCCTACCCTTGGCTATACTACCAACCGATACTTTCACGTTAAGGCTAATTCTTTAGCACTTACTGATAATGATCCTGTCGGTACATGGGCAGATCAGTCAGGGAACGGACGGGATTTGATCCAATCAACAGCGGGAAATAAACCGCTCTATAAAACAAATATTATCAATGGGTATCCATCTGTTAGGTTTGACGGAACTGATGATTATATGGATGTCGACTTTTCTCCTGATCTTGCTATACCTTATTCACTTTTTATGGTTTTTGCGTTTGTTGCTTCACCATCAGGAACCCGTGTTATATATTCATCAATTAACAGTGATTATCATTATGCACGGGTAGATGCAGCACCATCCTATATATATAATGGGACGCAACTTAATGCAACGGCAGGTATCAATAATACTAGTTTTCACTATATTCTACATAAATGGAATACATCTAGTTCTGATCACAGGCTGGATGCAGCATCAAATACTGGAACAACAAGCAATGTTGCTCTACCGGGACTTCGGGTAGCTGAATATTATGCATCACTAGGAACCTATACAAGTAATATTCAGGTTGCAGAAATTATTATCTATTCTGAGGCTATTTCGAACGCAAACAGAGATACAGTTGAATCATATATTACTACGAAATACGCACTGTAGTGGTATAATAGAAATATAGGCTTTTAGGATTTTTATGGATTACATAACAGGAGTTTCCGGTTTTGTCGGATCACATCTTCTCAATGCACTGGATACTAATGTTTTTTCTATTCCCCATGCGCAAATAGCTACTACTACCCTCAAGCGTTTTGATCGTTTTTACTTCCTTTCTACCTATGGAAATATGTATGGTCAGAATGACGATGATCTTATATTTCAGGCCAATATTACAGACCTTGTACACATTCTGGCAGAATCCAGGCGTTTTAAGTTTAAGTCGTTTGTTTATCTCAGTAGCTCGTCAGTCAAATTGCGAATGCAGACTATGTATTCACGGTGCAAACGGGCGGCAGAAGAAATACTGTTGTCATACATGGAGAAGTATCAACAGCCTGTTTGTATCATCAGACCGTTTTCAATAACCGGTGTAGGAGAACAGTCACAACACCTTATTCCTACACTTATCCGCTCCTGCTTAACCGGGGAAAAAGTACCCTTTATTCCAACACCTGTGCATGATTATATTGATGTAGCTGATGTCATTGCAGGGATATTGAATTTATCCGGCAACAGCATTAAAGGTATCTTTGAGCTTGGAACAGGAAAGAAGCATACGAATCAGGAAGTACTTGACTTGGTTTGTAACATAACAAAAAAGAAAGCAAATATACAGGTCGTACAATCTCTCAGACCATACGATAACCAGGACTGGTACTCGGTTAACTTCAGGGTACGAAGCTGGGGATGGTTACCTAAAAAAACACTAGAACAGTCTATAACTGAAATGGTACAAGCCTATGAAAAATAAAGGCGGCATACGGATGATGAATAAGCTGGAACGAAGGATTATTGATATATCCTATAAGTTTGGCTTGTCGCATCTCGGATCATGTTTAACAGCCGTGAGATTGATAGATAGCATTTATCAGGTGAAAAAGAAAAACGAACCGTTTATCCTCTCTAATGGCCATGCAGGGTTAGCACTGTATGTCGTATTAGAAAAGTTTGAGAATATATCAGCAGAAGTCCTATACACGCTCCATGGAACCCATCCTAATAGAGATATGAAGAATGGTATCTGGTGTTCAACAGGGAGCCTAGGACACGGCCTCTGTATTGCCGTAGGAATGGCACTAGCTGATAAAACGAGGGATGTATACGTCTTAGTTTCAGATGGAGAGATGGCAGAAGGCAGTTGTTGGGAAGCATTGAGGATTGCAGCAGAAAACCGGTTGGAAAATTTGAAAGTGATGGTGAATGCGAATGGATATGGAGCCTATAACAAAATAGACAGCGATTGGCTTGATTTACGGATACAGTATTTTTACCCGTCGCTTGTTCAGAAAACGAATATGTACCAGTTTCCCGAATGGTTGCAGGGACAGGAAGCGCATTACCACGTTATGTCAAAAGAAGAATATGAGAGCCTTATTCGCTAAAACATTGCTCCGATATGCCAAAAAGGATAAACAGATTAGCCTATTAACAGGAGATTTAGGGTTTGGGATGTGGGATGAGTTTCGTGATACATTACCGGATCAGTTCATCAACTGTGGAGCCAGTGAACAGGCCATGCTTGATATTGCAGTAGGGTTAGCACTTGTAGGGAAAAAGCCGTTTGTTTATACAATCACACCATTTTTTTATCGGGCATTTGAGACTCTCAGAACCTATATAAATCATGAAAATATAAATGTAAAATTGATAGGGTCAGGTCGGGATAAATCATATATACATGATGGTTTTTCTCATGACGCAACTGATTTTAAGGGTTTTCTTGATTTATTACCTAATATAAAGCAATATTGGCCTGAAGAAAAAGAAGAAATACCAAGTATAGTTAAAGATATACTGCAGTCTGATAAGCCATCGTGTATAATATTGAAACGATGAGTTTTGTTAAAGGTCAAGGTCAATTAAATA
>Ga0334722_10000937_pt1 | contig 39367 bp, 33 predicted proteins | sample C3_bottom_MG_FD_207210 | JGI IMG/M metagenome (GOLD analysis project Ga0334722, IMG submission 207210) | Sediment microbial communities from Yellowstone Lake, YNP, Wyoming, USA - C3_bottom | ecosystem: Environmental > Aquatic > Freshwater > Lake > Sediment | place: USA: Wyoming | collected...
CAGACATTTTGCAAATTTAGCAGCTTTTTGATATCTTGTTTCATAGAAGTGGTGGGGATTTATGTTTAGTCGCTTAAATCCTACCACTTCTTTGGTTATCCACCACACTGTTTAGTATAGAGCCTTTCTTTATTGACAATTTACAAAAAATCGGCTATTATAAAAAGTGTTTTTTGATACACCCCCACACCAATTCGAAATTTGATGCAGTTAAAACAAGGCCAGTGTTTTGAATTGGTGTGGGGGTAAATTGAACCTAAGATTTATCAAAGCAAATTGGGCAATTACTCTTCGCTTCGGCGAGGAGAGGAAAGTCCGGACATTCATCCGTCGCAAGGCGGAAAAGGTAGCGGGTAACACCCGTCTGGAGTGATTCACGAGGTGCGAGCAGAGACGCCGTGGCGCGCAAGCGTCGGGCACCCTTCGGGGTGAGTTCAATAGCAATATTGAAGTGAAACGGCTAAATCCTTACCTGAATGCAAGGTCGTGTCTCGTTCTATACTAGCTAGTAAGAAGGAGAAGTGCCGCTCGAGCCAAATGGCAACATTTGGCCCAGATAAATGATTGCCTTCGACAAAATCCGGCTTATAGATTTGCTTTGATAAACTTTAGATTCAAAAAACCGATTCGAAACCACGAATCATATTCGAATCTACGAATAGTTAATATTTAAATTCGCATGTGCCTTTTCGTAAAGGCCTTTCGCATACTATGAAACGTTCCGAATTATTTTTTAGCGCCATTCAGGTTCCGGTTGATTTTGCCATGATAGTTTTAGCCGGCCTAACCGCCTTTGTTATTCGCGATGTTCCGCAAATCTTGGCTTTGCAACCAAAGTTGTATAAATATCCCTTTGACAGCTATTTCAAAATTCTTTTGATCGTTGCTCCCTTATTTATTTTGATTTATGCGATCGAGGGCCTTTATAATATTCGTGTAACAAAAAAGTTCTGGAAAGAGGCGCTGAAAATTTTTACCGCAACTTCCATTGGATTGGTGATAATCATTGTGGCCATATTCTTGAAACGCGAATGGTTTTCTTCCAGATTTATAATTTTAGCTGCCTGGATGACGATGGTTTTTTATGTTGTGATTGCCCGTTATATCATCCATTTGATCCAAAAGGGGCTGCTCCGAACAAAAGGAATTGGCGTGCATCGGGTTCTGCTTATCGGTCGAAACGGTAAAATGGATACCATGGCTAAACTTATCAAGCAAAACAAGGATTTAGGGTATAAGATTGTTGACCAGATTGAAACGGCCCATCTGAAAGTAATTCGGGCCATACGCGAGCAGATGGGGGTTGATGAGATTATTTTATGCGAACCTTCTGTCACCGATGATGAACAGGAAAAATTGATTGACTATTGCGCCATTAATAATATTACTTATAAATATATCCCGACAACTTTGCAGGCCTCCAAATACGAAGTTGGGGTTTTGAATGGCGAGCCATTGATCGAAGTGAAACATACGCCTTTGGACGGCTGGGGAAGAATTCTAAAAAGAACATTCGATATTGTCGCATCTATAATCGGAATAATTGTAACTTCGCCGTTAACAATTATTACGACGTTAGCCATTTGGATTGACAGCGAAGGGCCGATAATTTATAAAAACGAGCGCGTGGGCAATGACGGACACAAATTCTTTGTGTATAAATTCCGTTATATGAATTGGGATCATTGTGTCACGAAAGAAAATCCGAACCTGAGCGATGCTTTAAAATTAGAAAAAGAACTGATTGACAAGCAAAGCGTGCGCAAGGGTCCGCTGTATAAAATAAAATGTGATCCGCGAAAAACTCGAGTCGGAAGATTCATTGAAAAATATTCGATTGATGAGTTGCCGCAATTTTTCAATGTGCTGTTCGGATCAATGAGTTTGGTCGGGCCGCGTCCGCATCAACACAGGGAAGTGGAAAAGTATATGGACTATCATCGCCGGCTTTTGACCATCAAGCCGGGAGTCACCGGCATGGCGCAGGTTTCCGGCCGATCTGATCTGGATTTTGAGGATGAATATAAGCTGGATCTGTATTACATTGAAAACTGGTCTTTGTGGCTGGATATTCAAATCTGCCTCAAAACCGTTGGAGTTTTGTTTAGAAAAAGGCGAAATTTATAGTAAAAATTGAAAAACTGTCCGCACGGGCGGTTTTTTTGTCTAAAACCCGCAAAAAAGCTATAATTAAACTATGAAAATTGCTTTAGTCCATGATTATTTAGTCCAATATGGCGGCGCAGAGCGGGTGCTGGAATGTTTTACGGAACTGTATCCGAAAGCGCCGATATATACTCTCGTATATAACGAGAAGTTTATGCATGGAGTTTTTGCGGATAAAAATATCAAAACCTCATTCATCCAAAAAATTCCTTTCGCCAAAAGGTATCATCGAATTTTCCCCCAATTTATGCCTATGGCAATTGAGCAGTTTGATTTATCTAATTATGATATTGTTCTTTCTGATTCTTCCAGTTATGCCAAGGGCGTAATTACCGGATCGGATACTTTGCATATTTGCTATATGCACACTCCGATGAGATATGCCTGGGATGACTGCCAGAAATATACCAGTGATTTTGACTTTCCGAATTTTATCAAAAAATTTGTGCCCTTTATTATGAACTATATTCGAATCTGGGATCGGGTTAGCGCGGAGCGTCCGGACAGACTGATTGCCAATTCGAACTTTGTTGCGAAACGGATTAAAAAATATTACAAAAAAAACAGTATTGTTATTCATCCGCCGGTAAATATCGATAAATTCAATACAAGCAATGATAATGACGGATCGTTTTTGATGGTTGGCAGGCTGTTGGCTTATAAAAGGCACGACATAGCGATTGAAGCTTTTAATAAGCTGGGATTAAAATTAAAAATTATCGGACGTGGTCCGGAGCTGAAAAGATTGAAGAAAATTGCCGGACCAAACATTGAATTTTTAGGCAGATTGTCGGATGAAAAATTGCCGGAATATTATGCAAAATGTCGAGCCTTCATATTTCCCCAAGAGGAGGATTTTGGAATTGTGGCAATGGAGGCGATGGCTTCAGGGAAACCGGTAGTGGCTTTCCGGGGCGGGGATATCATTGAGCATGTTGAAGAGGGTAAAACCGGAGTATTTTTTGAACATCAAACAGTCGATGATATTGTTGATGCTGTGGGACGGCTTGATGATCTGGACTGTGATCCCTGTTATAGCCGAGAAATGGTGAAGAAATTTGACAAAAGCCTATTTAAGGCTAAAATAAAGGAATATATAGAAGTCGAATATAAACAATTTAGGGATCACAAATAAAATGGAACTCAAGGAATATTTAAAAATTTTTAAAGAAAATGCAAAATTATTTGTTTTTGTCATCATTTTAATTGTGGCTGGCAGTTTTATTTATTTTGCTGTAAAACCCATTTCTTATTCGGCCTCACTGGCGCTTAATATTACGCGAAGCGGCGTGCAGCAAACTGTTGATTATCGTTATGATGATTTCTATCGTTTGCAAGCCGATGAAAAATTTGCCGAGACGGTAGTGGAGTGGTTACAAAATCCAAGGACGGCAGTTGATGTTTATGCAAAGGCGGGAATTAATCCGGATAGTTTAAGCCTCCGGCAATTATCTAAGAGTTTTGCATCTGAAAAACTTTCTTCGCAGATCGTCTCAGTGTCATTTTCTGCAAAGGATGAAAATTCAGCCAGAAAAATTTCAGATGCAATTTCGGAAATTATCTCGAGCAATACTGAATTACTGAATAAAAATCAAAATGAAAATACTTGGTTTGAAATTGTGGCGCAGGCTCCGGTTATTGTCAGAGATAATGTAGGAGCGTTGATTATTTTTCTGGCTTCGCTGGCGGTGGGAATTTTTTTGGGATTCTGGATTGTTATGATTAAGCACTATTTGAAGTAAAAACTTTCTGAATTATAAATATGAGAATCGGAATTGATGTCAGATGTTTGGCGGAAGGGAGGCGGACGGGGGTTGAAGAGTATACCCTCAATCTTTTAAACAGTTTATTCGAGATGGATCAAAGCAATGATTACATCCTTTTTTTTAATTCCTTTAAATCGGCCAAAATTGATTTTTCTTGGATAGAAAAATACCCCAATGTTATATTGAGAAAATTCAATTATCCCAATAAACTGCTGAATTTTTTATTTTGGTATCTTGACTGGCCAAAGATCGACAAAATGATTGGTGGCGCGGATATTTTTTTCATGCCAAATATTATTTTTGGCAGTATCAGCAAAAACACCAGGCTTATTTTGACAATTCATGATTTGTCATTTGAAAGATATTCAAAAACATTTTCTTGGAAAAGAAGGCTGTGGCACGCGTTTATCAATCCGAAAAAAATCTGCCAAAAAGCTGATAAGATAATTGCTGTATCGGAATCAACAAAAAATGATATTGTGAAATTGTATAAAATAAATCAAGACAAAATAAATGTCAGTTACAGTGGAGTTTCGGAAAAATTCAAGGCTCTCGACAGGAACAATGGTGATTTGATCAGGGTTAAGGAGAAATACGGATTGCCTTACAAGTTTATCTTGTATCTTGGCACGATCGAACCAAGAAAAAATATTTCGGCAATTATCGCTGCTTATAATCGATTGCAAGGGGATGCTGTTGATTCGGATAATTCAGAAATTCAAAGATACAAATTAGTTATCGCCGGTTCAGAGGGCTGGCTTGGTAAAAAAATATTTACTGAAATTAGTGAATCAAATCGTAAAGAAAATATACTCGTCGTTAATTTTATTGACGAAACGGATAAAGAGTTTGTTCTCAATCTGGCTTCATTGTTTGTCTACCCCTCAATTTTTGAAGGTTTTGGCTTTCCGCCGCTGGAGGCCATGGCGTGCGGCGTGCCTGTCATTGCTTCAAATAATTCATCGCTTCCTGAAGTTGTCGGAAACGGAGCAGTTATGATTGATCCGGATAAGCCAGATGAAATTTATCGGGCGTTGAAAGAAATTTTGGCGAGCATTGAACTTCGAGAAAGTCTTATCAAAAAGAGTCTAGAAAAAGCCGGTAAATTCAACTGGCAAAAATCCGCGGAAGAGTTTTTGAATCTGGCTAATAAGATATAAAAGCCGCTTTAAGCGGCTTTTTTGAATCTGGCTTTCAATGCTATAATTGAGCTATGCGAATTGGAATTGATGCCCGCTTTTTTGGCTTTAGACAAAAGGGGTTGGGCCGATACACGCAAAAATTGGTCGAGAATCTGGAAAAAGTTGATTTGGTCAACGAGTATTTTGTTTTTCTGAAATATGAAAATTTTGATGAATATCAGCCGAAAAATCCCAATTTTAAAAAAGTGCTGGCAGATTATCATTGGTATACATTCACAGAGCAGATTTATCTCCCATTGACGTTATACAAACATCATTTAGACTTGATGCATTTCCCGCATTTCAATGTTCCAATTTTGTACTTTAAGAAATTTATCGTAACAATACATGATCTGACACTTATTCATTTCCCAACCGTTAAAAACAGTGCGCTCCACCCGGCTTTCTATCGTTTAAAATTTTTAGCTTATCGAGTTACTATTCGCTCCGCCATTATGCGGGCAAAGCGCATAATCGCCATTTCGCAATTTACTAAAGATGATGTGGCTGAAAATTACGGAGTTTCAGCAAAAAAGAAAACCATGGTCACTTATGAAGCCTGTGAAGACTTCTGCATGTTCAGTTCAAAAAATCCGGAAGAAATATTACAAAAATATGGTATAATAAAGCCATATCTCCTATATGTCGGCAATGCTTATCCGCATAAAAATTTGGATAGATTGGTATTGGCTTTCGGCGATGTTTTGAAAGAAAAAAAAGATATTCAATTAGTGTTGGTGGGGAAAAACGATTATTTTTACGAGAGATTGCGCGGCTTGGTTAACGGGCAAAAGATAGAAAATATTATTTTTCTCTCAGATATCTCTGATTATGAATTGGACGTTTTGTTTCACAAGTCCATAGCGAATGTGTTCCCGTCCCTGTATGAAGGTTTTGGCTTGCCGCCGTTGGAAGCTATGGCTAAGGGCGTGCCGGTTATTTCATCCAATCATCCGTGTATGAGAGAGGTTTTGGGAGAAAGCGCGCATTTTTTCGACGGCGAGAGCGTTCCGGCGATTGCCGACGCGATAAAAATAATCATCAGCGATGAAAACTTGAAGCAGAATCTGATCAAAAAAGGCTACGAACAGGCTGGAAAATATAGCTGGAAAAAAATGGCCCAAGAAACGCTCGATGTGTACATAAGTCTTGATGCTTAATGAATAATAAATACCATGCCTGCCGGCAGGCAGGTCAAAATAAAATAACTCCGCAGATGTTTGATGTCAGGCCGGTTGATGAGACTGGTGATTTAGATGTGGAGAGGATGAATCGCGGTGAAAAAATTGTGCGTTTCGAGGCGAAGAAAAAAGAATTTACAGCTGCAAATGACGGGAATAAATTCTTTCACGATATTAAAAGAACTTCAAATATTAATTGTGAAGATCTGAGATTGGCGGAGCATTCTCAAGAAAAAAAATCTGCTAATATCTATCAGCTTGGAGAAATTTTTGAATCGGATAGCGTGCCGGTAATGTATGAAGTTGAGTTTTCTGGCGAAGCGCAAATGGAAGATGAACCCGAGAGCCTGATCTTTAAAAACGACAATGTTCAGGATTCAGAATCAAGGTTTTTGCAAACGAACGATTTTGGCAAGGAAGAAAATTTCAGAGATTATTTTGAACGCAAGGCAAAACTGAGAGGCAGACTGAGTTGGTTAAAATTTAAAATATCGGCAAAAATCTCGGAGTCAGTCGAATCACTCTCCCTGTTTAAATACAAAAAATTTGCTTTTTCTTTTTCCGGCATGGCAATAATTATTCTTTTGGCTATTTTTAGCGTCGGTTTTTTCAATAAGGGGATGAAAATAAAGGATTCTATTTTGGGTACGGGCAAAGATGCGTATGTTGATTTGGCTCTGGCAAAAGAAGGTATTATGGGCAGAGATTTTCAAAAATCATCATTTGAGTTTAATGAGGCTTATGACAAGTTTGGAGAAATATCTAAGAATATAAATAGTCTAGGCGGAATATTGGTAAGGCCGGCCAGATTCATCCCGTTTCTCTCAAAAATATCTTCTGGTGATTATATGGCGCAAGCCGGCCAGGATATTTCGAGAATCGGCATTCTATCCGGCGAGATAATGAAGTCGATGGATGTGATAAAAAATCCGCTTGATGCGAACAATGAATCTGTTTCTTTCCTTAAATTATTCCAAGACACAGATAAAAATTTAAAAGAGATATCAACTCTTCTTGCTGATACGCAAGATAATTTGTCCAAAGTAAATGTGAACGATATCCCTGAGGCGCAAAGAGTCCAGTTCGTTGAGTTAAAAAATAAATTGCCGGACATCCAAGATTTTATCGCCGGATTCATTGATAATAGCCAGATTTTTACCGATGTTCTGGGCGGCAACGGACCAAGAAAATATTTATTCTTATTTCAAAATAATCAGGAGATGCGGGCCACCGGAGGCTTTATTGGCACATATGGAGTGATGGATGTATTTAATGGGAATGTCAGAAAGTTTTTTATCGACGGGATATTTAATCCGGACGGACAACTCAAAGAAAAGGTAGTGCCACCGACGCCTATTCAAAAAATTTCGGCGGCGTGGAGCTTGCATGACAGTAACTGGTTTCCGGATTTTCCAACTTCCGCGGAAAAATCCGCATGGTTTTATGAAAAAACCGGCGGACCGACAGTTGATGGCGTGATTACAATGACGCCGACTGTGATGCAAAAACTTTTGGAAGTGACCGGTCCGATCGAAATGCCGGAATATGGAATTACTGTTGATAAGGATAATTTTACTGAAAAAGTTCAGCAGGAAGTCGAGGTGGATTATGATAAGGAACTGAACCAACCCAAAAAGGTTTTAGCTGATTTGGCGCCGAAGATTTTGGATAAGATTTTTAACACAAAAAATTTCGCGGATATGGCGAAAACAGCCGGTATTTTAATGGAAAGCCTGAAAGAAAAACAAATCCTGATTTATTCCAAAAATTATGACATCGAAAAAATACTTTCCAAGGAAGGCTGGTCAGGAGAAGTTTTAAATACGCAAAAAGATTATTTGAGCGTAATAAATACCAATATAAACGGTTTTAAGACTGACGGTGTGATTGATGAATCAATCGATCATCAAGCTGAAATCCAACCGGATGGATCAGTAGTTGACACCGTGACCGTAACAAGGCATCATAACGGAGGTAATTTAGACAAGGATTGGTGGAATAAGGTCAATGCCGATTATATGCGAGTTTATGTGCCGAAAGGCTCGACGTTGCTGAGCGCGGACGGCCAGACGCGAGAATTTGATTCGCCCCCGCTCGATTACAAAGCGCTGGCTTTCAAGCATGACTCACAAGTTCAAACCGAAGAGGATTCGACCAGAATTGATGAGGAGAGTGGTACGCGAATTTATGATGATGCTGATAAGACAGTTTTTGCCAATTGGGTTTATGTCAGTCCGCAAGAAACGGTTGTGGTCAAATATAAATATCTATTGCCGTTTAAAATCAGCATGAACGCGACTGATAAACCGGCGGACACATATTCACTGCTCGCGCAAAAACAATCCGGAAGCCTGGGCAGCAAATTGACGGCTGAAGTTTCATATCCCGACAATTTTAATGTTATTTGGAATTATCCGGACGAAATTTCTAAGGAAGCTCAGGCGCTTAAGTTAGATACCGATCTAAAAACGGATAAATTCATTGGCGCGGCTTTTACTAAAAAGTAATTATAATTATATGTTTGAGAGAAAATATGCAGATATTGGAGAGCCACGAACTCCTGCGCGAGAATTGCCGAAGAGTCCGGAGGAAAAAATAAAATATTTTCGCGATCTGGCTATTCAATTAAGTCAAAAAATAAAAGCTGCACTTATTGAAGATAAAAAACTAAGTGGAACAGGCATAAGCACACAAGAAGACGCAGAAGATATGAAATCAAAGCATAAGTCGGATCAAGTGGCAATTGATGTTATTAAAGATTTTCTAAAAAACGAGCGTTGCAATATATTTTTAGAATCGGCTGAGTCCATCAATCGGGACGATGCAGAATTTTCAATTTTAATTGATCCGATTGATGGATCATTGAATTGGGATCGCGAAACCGGCGATCCATGTATTGCGATTGCAATGTCAGAAAAAACAAAGGACATCTGCTTCGATGATTTGTCATTTGCGTATGTTGAAGGATTGCGATCGAGAGATGTGTATACAGCGGAAAATGGAAAATCTTTTTACATAAGTGGTGTAACTGGCAATAAGGAGGAAATAAAATGTTCAAGTAAGGCTAACACGATGCCAGACGCTATTGCTATATTACGACCGGGATATTCCTTAGCGGCAGAGCAATTTAAAAGCACTTTTCCATTTTTTGCAGTCGCGAAAGATATACGAGCGGAAGAAAATAGTGCCATTGAATTGGCTTATGTGGCGAGAGGGGCGGCAGATGTAATGATTGAAGCCAGAAAAGGATCAGATCATTTTAATCTTTTAGCTTATCCTATATTAAAAAATGCGGGTGGATTTGTTGTTGATTTGAAAGGAAAAAAGATTGGCAGAAAAATAATTGATCCGAAGGGCAAGTTAGATTTTATTGCATCGGGAAACAAAGCTTTATTGAAGGAGGTAGTTGAAAAAATGAATATCTTTAGATTGCTCGGAGGATTCAATGGTAAGGGAATAGAGTTTAAAGACAGGGATAATGATATGGTAAAATATGTGAGATAATAATCTATTTGACGGGTAAATGATTAATAAAATTCTGAATCACAAATTCATACTAAATTCAACCCCGTCTCAGTCGGTTGTTTCGGCGGCGTTTGTCATTACGATGGCGGGGCTGGCCAGCCGCGTGCTGGGACTTTTGCGCGATCGATTTTTAGCTTCCAGTTTCGGCGCGGGAGATACGCTAGATGTCTATTACGCGGCTTTTCGCGTGCCGGATTTGATTTATAATCTTTTGATTCTGGGCGCTTTGAGTGCGGCTTTTATTCCGGTTTTTACAGGCCTTGTCAGCAGAGAAAAGGAAGATGAGGCGTGGAAATTGGCCAATGGAGTTTTGAATTTAGCCATATTTTTTATAATCATTATTTCAATTATATTCGCGATCTTTGCGCCGTTTATAATGAGAATCATCACTCCGGGATTTTCGGCTGAAAAAATTCAGTCCGCGGTCTTTTTCACGCGCATAATGTTTTTGAGCCCGTTATTTTTGGGAATCAGCGGTATTTTTGGCGGGATTCTGACATCGTTCAAGAGATTTTTAATTTATTCGCTGGCGCCGCTACTATATAATCTCGGCATAATCATCGGCATTTTTGTTTTCGTTCCTTTTTTCGGGCCGATCGGATTGGCGTGGGGCGTGGTTTTTGGAGCGTTTTTGCATATGCTGATCCAATATCCGGCCGCGAAGCATGCGGGGTTCAAGTATAGTTTTATTTTATTTAAATCGCTGAAAAATCATGATGTGCGAAAAGTTCTGAAATTGATGGTGCCAAGGACGCTAGGCATTGCCGTTAATCAGCTCAATCTTTTTGTAATTACAATTTTTGCTTCAACTCTTGTTGCGGGAAGCTTGTCAGTTTTCAATTTTGCCCAAAATCTGCAGAGTGTGCCATTGGGCTTGTTTGGAATTTCATTCGCGATCGCAGTTTTTCCAACATTGGCGCATCATGCCGCGAAGGACGAGCACAAAGAATTTATTAAAATATTTTCACAAACGTTCAGGCAAATCCTGTTTTTTGTTATTCCGCTCAGCATTATGATTTTGGTTTTGCGCGCACAAATCGTGCGTGTGGTTTTGGGCAGCGGAAAATTTGATTGGGAAGATACAATCCTGACTTTTCAATGTTTAGGAATTTTTACAATCAGTCTTTTCGCGCAAAGCACGGTTCCGCTTTTGGCCCGCTCATTCTATGCTTTGCATGACACAAAAACCCCATTTTATATCGCTTTGGTTACGGAAGCTGTTAATATTGGAGCGGTCTTGCTTTTGATCGGCAGGTTTCATGTTTTGGGGTTGGTTGTCGCTTTTTCACTCGCAAGCGTGGTTCAAATGTTGTTATTATTGTTCATGCTCAGAACCAGATTTGAGAATTTAGACGACAAAAATATTATAATGTCGATATCTAAAGTTGCCTTGGCTTCAGTTGCGGCAGGGCTCGGCGCGCAATTAGCCAAATATTTAGTCGAGCCTTTCGTGAATCTGGATACATTTGTTGGAATTTTTATTCAACTCAGCGCCGCATCTTTGGTCGGACTTCTGATTTTTATCGCAGTCAGCTACGTTTTGAAACTGGAAGAATTCTTTGCTTTTAAAAATTCGTTTACCAGCAAACTTTTCAAATCCAAACAAGCTGCGATTCAGGAGGATACTAATCAGGTGAGTGGGATATAAGTTTTTATAAAATAAAAACCTCTGCTAATTGCTTAGCAGAGGGGAGTTTAAAAGTTCGCTTGCCTTTAAAAAATCCTCCTTGAGTTTAAGGTATTCTTTTGCTAATTTCTCCAGCAGCTTTTCGGATTTCGTGAAGGTGATGGTTTCCAGCATAGTGTCGACTATGCAAGTTACTTTTGTGGAGAGCTCTTTGATGGACAAAAAGGCGGGGCTACAGGCAATGCGTGTGTAAAGAGAGCGATATGAAATCCAGAGTTGATTTGCGATTGCCTTTCTTGCTGAGGATAGCCGCGCTTCTTTGGATTGTAAAACTTCCGTAAAGACATCGCCCAATGTCAATAACGCTTCTGGTTGCAGTCTTTTTTTGTAGCGGCTTGGCATCCTTCTTCTTCGTGCTGGCATAAGCCTCCTTCATATATTGCCAAAGAACTACTTCCCTTGATGTTTCCTTACTTTAATAGTAGTATAAACATACTTATGAGTCAAAAAAACGTCCGAAATTTTTGCATAATAGCGCACATTGATCATGGAAAGTCGACCCTCTCGGATCGGCTTTTAGAGCTGACGCATACTGTCGAGCAACGCAATATGAAGGAGCAATTGCTTGATCAGATGGATCTGGAGCGTGAACGTGGCATTACCATTAAGCTGCAACCAGTTCGGATGAACTATGAACTGAACGGCGAAAAATATATTTTAAACTTGATTGATACTCCGGGACATGTGGATTTTGGCTATGAGGTTTCGCGATCATTGGCGGCCGTGGAAGGCGCGGTGCTTTTGGTGGATGCGACCAAGGGCGTGCAGGCGCAAACCCTTTCTAATTTATATCTGGCTATTGAACAAGGCTTGGAAATTATTCCGGTAGTCAATAAAATTGATTTGCCGAATGCGGATGCGCCGAAAGTAAAAAAAGAAATCATTCATGTGCTGGGTTGCAAAGAAGAGAATATTTTTGAGGTTTCCGGAAAAACCGGCTTGGGAGTGGACAAACTTTTGGAAGAAATTGTGAAAACAGTGCCATTTCCAATTGGAGACGTGGACAAGCCTCTGCGAGCGCTGATTTTTGATTCAAAATATGACACCTACAAAGGCGTGGTGGCGTATGTGCGAGTTTTAGATGGCGGAGCGAAACGAGACGACAAGGTGACGATGATGGCGGGAATGGCGGATAGCGATGTGGTAGAAGTCGGATATTTCAAGCCGGATTTGCAGAAGGTTGATCGATTGACAGCCGGTGATATCGGTTATTTGGCGACCGGATTCAAAAGTGTGGAAAATTGCCGCGTGGGAGACACAATTACATTGGCAGGTTACCGCAATAAGGTGCAAAGTTTGCCGGGGTATAAAAAAGTTACGCCGATGGTTTATGCGTCTTTCTATCCGATTGAGGGTGATGATTATAATTTTATGCGCGACGCGCTGGATAAATTGAAGTTGAACGATGCAGCCTTTGAATTTGAACCGGAATCGAGCCAAGCTTTGGGACGCGGATTCCGCTGCGGATTTCTGGGGATGTTGCATTTGGAAATTATCCAATCACGTTTAGAAAGAGAATTTGGGATTAGCCCGACAATCACGACGCCGAGTGTCGTATATGAATTAGAACTGAAAGGAAAAAGCGGGGAGAGGCTGAAAATTTATTCTCCAACTGAAATGCCGGACGCTTCGATGTTGGACAAAATTTATGAGCCATTTGCCAAACTGGACATTATTTCGCCGGCCAGTTATTTGGGTGCGATTATGGAAGTGATGAGAAATACCAGAGCGCAATATCTGAATACGGAATATATCGACAGTGAAAGAATTATTTTGACGTTTGATTGTCCGCTGACCGATGTGATTACAAACCTGCATGACGATCTGAAAAGCGCTTCCTCCGGCTATGCCTCGATGAATTACGAAGTTAGCGACTATCGCCCGTATGATTTGGTCAAGATGGATATTTTGGTGGCAGGTGAAAAAGTGGATGCTTTTTCACGGATCGTGCCGAGAGAAAAAGCCAATAGTGAAGGCAAGGTGATTGTGGAAAAACTGAAAACTTCCATTCCGAAACAAAACTTTCTGATTGCTTTGCAGGCAGCCATCGGCGGAAAGGTGATTGCGCGCGAAAGCATTCAGGCGTTTCGCAAAGATGTAACGAGCGGGCTCTACGGCGGGGACATTACGCGCAAACGAAAACTTCTGGAAAAACAAAAAAAAGGAAAAAAGAAAATGAAAAATATCGGAAAAGTTAGCATTCCATCAGACGCTTTTCTGGCAGTTTTAAAAAAATAAAAAATAATTATGGACAAGACAAAACTAATTTTTCTGGATACTGAAACCACCGGCATCGGCGCTGACGGGCGATTATGCCAAGTAGCCTATAAATTCAATGGCGAAGAAACTGAAGCGTTTTTCAAACCACCCGTGCCGATCGAAATTGAAGCAATGTCAATTTCGCATATAACCAACAAAATGGTGGCAGGCAAGGAATCATTTTCGAATTCGGAGATGCAGAAAGATTTGCAGGATATTTTTTCTGCGGACAATATCTTAGTGGCTCATAACGCCGGGTTCGATGCGGAAATATTGAAGCGTGATCAAGTTGAGGCTAAAAAAATTATCGATACTTTCAAAATCGCGCAACATTTGGATGCGGACGGGGAGGTGCCAAAGTATAATTTGCAATATTTGCGCTACTATTATGATTTAGATGTGGAGAATGCTCCGGCGCACGATGCGCTGGGCGATGTGCGGGTTTTGGAAAAACTTTTTAATTATTTTTTTGACCGCATGAAATCAGAAATCGGCGATGAACAGAAAGTTTTACAGGAAATGTTGGAAATTTCAGCGCGGCCGATTTTGATTAAAAAATTCAATTTTGGCAAATATATCGGCGAGAAGGTGTCTGATGTGGCGCAAAAGGACGCTGGATATTTGACGTGGCTTTTCAATCAAAAAGTTATGGACAGGGAAAATGGCCTTGGAAATGACGAAAATTGGATTTATACTTTGGATAAATACTTAAATTGACCTTTTTAAAACTGTTGTCTTCTTGGGCAGAATTTGTTAAAATGTAAGATATATGAGCATCAAGAAAAGAAACAAACGAATGTACAAGCTTTGGGTGATTATTTCTATCCTAGCAGTCTTGGCAATGATCGGCTTTACAGTTGCTCCGGCTCTAATGTATATGAAATAGATTATGGGTGATAAAAGAAGAGTTAGCCCAATATTGATAAAAATAGGCTTGTTTATCGGACTTATTATTCTCATTTTGGTTATCGTATCGATCTATAGAGAAACAGCCAAAAAAAATCAAATCGAGACTGAAATCAGCAAATTGAAAGAAGAGGCGCAACAAGTTGCAAAAGCGAATTCTTCAATTCAAGAAAAAATCGATTATTTCCAAAGTGCGGACTATATGGAAAAAGAGGCGAAAGACAAGTTGAATTTGAAAAGTCCGGATGAACAGGTCGTGGTGGTAAAGCCGAGTATGGCCAAAGAAACTCCGATTGTGCAGGCATCCGGGCCTGACAATAATAATGAACCAAAAGTGGCCATCGCGAATCATTTAAAATGGTGGAATTATTTTTTCAAATATTAAAAACATGACAAAAAACAAAATTGTAAAAAACATCAAGCCGATAACCGCTGTCTATTCTTTTTTGGCAATAATTTTGCTTTATGTTGCAGTCGTTGCGGTTTTAGTATACGGATTTGGCATACATAACTTTTTTGTCGATAAAACAACCGGATATTTGCCTTTTCCTGCGGCAATTGTTAACAAAAGCGGTTTTGTGACTATGCGAGACCTTAACAATGATCTTATCGCAGTCAGGAGGTTTTATGAAAATCAGAATTTTTCCAGCGTTGGAATTCGTGTTGATTTTTCAACTCCGGATGGCCAAAAAAGATTAAAAATAAAAGAAAAAGAGCTTCTGAATAAATTGATTGAAAATAAAATAATCGAGAAACTGGCAATTGGCCGAGGCATAACAGTGACGGATGAGACGGTTTCGCAAAATGTCGATCGGGAAATGGCTCAATATGGCGATGGTTCAGAGGTTTCCAAAACACTTTTTAATTTATACGGATGGAGCATCGATGATTTTAAGGAAAAAATAGTTAAACCCGATATGTATAAGAGTGAATTGGAAAAAAATGTGAAAGAGACGGATGAAAGTTTTACTAATGCTAAGACTAAAATAACGCAGGCTCAGGAAGAACTAAAAAATAAGGCTGATTTTGCCGAAGTGGCAAAGAAATATTCAGAGGGAGACAGCGCGACGAATGGCGGGGATCTTGGTTGGTTTGCTGCCGGCCAGATGATGCCGGAAATCGCCGTTCCCGCATTTCTTATGAAAAAAGGGGAACAGAGCGATGTAATCGAAAGTTCGTTGGGATTTCATATCATTCAAGTTGATGATAAGAAAACAGAGGATGGCATTGATAAGGTAAAAATCAGGCAAATTCTAGTGAGAACAAAGAGTTTTCCGGATTGGCTCTTTGAGCAGGAAAAAAACATGAGCGTTTCAATTCCTATCAAAGATTATTCGTGGAACAAAGAAACAGCCATGGTTGAATTCAAAAGTCAGGAAATGAAAGATTTTGAAAAAAATTTAGGTAATAATTCGGCGGGCGACATTTCAGTCGCATTCTAGAAAATATAATTTAGTAATAAATTAATAAACTTCGATTGAATAACGCGGCACAGCCGCAATTCAACGGGGTAAAAATATATGCCAAAAGCAACAGTAAACGCAGATCTCTGCATCGGATGCGGGACTTGCGAGTCTCTTTGCCCAGCCGTATTCAAGGTTGAAGACGGAAAATCACATGTCATCGCTTCGGAGTGCGGTGATTGCAATTGTCAGGAAGCTGCTGATAGCTGCCCGGTAAGCGCTATTTCAGTCGAATAGGAGTTATTTTGAATAGGCAGTAACAAAAGGCCGGCTTTTCTGTATTATACTTAAAGAGGGCCTTTTTGTTTGAAATGCATTAATAATTAACTTAAAAGTCCAGACTAATAATTGTTTTAATCGATTATTGGGCGGCTATAACACTATGGAAGCGGAAAACAACATCATACAAGATAAAAAGGCGGGAAAATCGAAGTTTTTTCCCGTGATTTTAATCGTGATAATTTCAATCTTTATTTCCTCGATTTTTGGGGCGGCATTTGGTTTTATGGCAGGTGGAATATCAAAAAAAATATTGCCAAGCAGTATTAGTAAAATTTTTAATGGTTCACAAAGCGCGAATAATGCCGATGTAATTAAACAACAAATCGTCGATGAGGATTCGGCTGTCATAGATGTGGTTGAAAAAAATTCTCAAGCTGTGGTGAGTATCGTGATAAGCAAGGATGTTCCCAAGATGCAAAGCTTTTTCTCGGATCCTTTTAACTTCCCAGACTTTTTTGGGCAAGGGAGCGATCCATTTAGCCCAAACAGCGGTCCGAACAACAGCCAAGGAGACACGGGTACGCAAAAACAAACTATCGGCGGCGGATCAGGCTTTATAATTACGGCAGACGGAATGATTGTTACTAATAAACACGTAGTTTCGGATTCAACCGCTGATTATACGATCATAACTAGCGATGGCAAGGAACATCCGGCGAAGGTTTTGGCGGTTGATCCAGTCAATGATATCGCGGTGATTAAGATTGACGGCCAAGATTATCCAACTTTAAATTTAGGGGATTCAGATTCTTTAAAGATTGGACAGACCGTAATCGCAATCGGGAATTCACTGGGTGAATTTTCCAATACGGTCAGCAAGGGAATTGTTTCCGGGCTCAAGCGTAATTTAACTGCCTCAGGCGGTGCGGGACAATCTGAAACATTGAGTAATATAATTCAAACAGACGCAGCTATTAATCCGGGAAATTCAGGGGGCCCTCTTTTGAATATTAATGGTGAAGTAATCGGCATTAATGTGGCAATGGCGCAAGGCGCGCAAAATATCGGGTTTGCCATTCCAGCCAACCAAATAAAAAAAGTTGTCGATCAAGTCAAGGCTACCGGAAAAATAATTACTCCATATCTTGGCGTCAGATATATTCCTATAGACAGCCAGATCAAGCAAAAAATTAATTTTACTTACGACTATGGCGTATTGGTTGTGCGGGGCGATACTGTGACCGATTTTGCTGTTATCCCGGGTTCGCCTGCGGATAAAGCCGGCATAGTTGAAAATGATGTCCTGCTGGAGGTGAATGGAACCAAAATTGATAGTAATAATGGTTTAGCGGACCTTATCGCAAAAAATAATGTTGGCGATACCATAATCTTGAAAATTTGGCATAAAGGCGATGTTAAGGACGTTCAAATCCAACTTGCGGAAAGAAAATGATGATATAAATCACTAATCAACTCTAATTTAACTCGAATAATCACGAATAAAATATTAGAGAAAATTAGTGAATAATTAGTGTAAATTTGAGATTTATAACATTATGGATCTGAATAAATTTACCATCAAGAGCCAAGAGGCTCTTCGCAATTCTCAGGAAATTGCGATAAGCAAAGGTCAACAGCAGGTGGACGTTTTTCATCTGTTGTATGTGTTGCTGGCTCAAGAAAATTCGATTGTTCCGGTGGTTGTAAAAAAAATGGAAATCAGCGTTGAATCCTTGAAAAACAGCCTAATGGGGGAAATTGAAAAATTTCCCAAACTTTCAGATTATGGTGGAATCGGACAGATATTTATAACTCCCGAGGTGATGATTGTACTAAATAGCGCAGAGCAGGAGGCGAACAAGATGGGAGATGATTTTGTGTCAACCGAACACATGCTTTTGGGGATTCTGAAGGAAAGGACAAAAGCCCGAAATTTTCTTGAATCCAACAAAATAAATTACGATAATGTTTTAAAAATTATGTCAGAAGTAAGAGGCGGACAAAGAGTTGACACCATGGAGCCGGAAAGCAAATTCCAGGTTCTTGAACGGTACACGATCGATCTTACGGAGCTGGCGCGCAACAAAAAATTGGATCCGGTCATCGGGCGAGATTCAGAAATTCGCCGTGTTATGCAAGTTTTGACGCGCCGGACAAAAAATAATCCGGTCTTGATCGGGGAAGCGGGAACTGGGAAAACCGCGATTGCGGAAGGCTTGGCGCAAAGGATTGCCGATGGCGATGTCCCGGAGACCTTGAAAGATAAAAAATTAATATCGCTTGACTTGGGTTCGCTTTTGGCCGGCACAAAATTTCGCGGAGAATTCGAAGAAAGATTAAAAGCTATCATGAATGAGATTGATCGGGGCGCCGGAAAATATCTGCTGTTCATAGATGAATTGCATACGTTGGTCGGGGCAGGCGCGACTGAAGGCGCGTTGGATGCTTCAAATATGCTGAAGCCGGCGCTGGCGCGGGGCAGAATAAAAATGATCGGCGCGACTACAACCAAAGAATATCAAAGATACATCGAAAAAGACGCAGCTCTGGAAAGAAGACTTCAGCCAATCATGGTCGCGCAGCCATCATTGGAAGATTCGGTGGCGATTTTGCGGGGACTCAAAGAAAAATATGAAGTGCATCATGGAGTCAAAATAACGGACGGCGCCATTCAAGAGGCCGTAAAGCTTTCTGACCGCTATATAACCGACCGGTTTTTGCCGGACAAGGCCGTCGATCTCATGGATGAAGCAACCAGCGCACTCAGGATGGAAATTGATTCAATGCCGGCTGAAATTGACACGATGGAGCGGACGATCAGAAGGATGGAAATTGAAAAGAAAGCCTTGGCAAAAGAAAAGAACCCAGACGCAAAAAAAAGAATCCGGGAATTAAATAAAAAACTGGCTGAAATTAAAGAAGAATCGAATCGTCTGTCTTTGCAATGGAAAACTGAAAAAGATCTGATTACAAATATCCGTCAGCATTCAGCTGAAATTGATAAGCTGAAAAATGAGGCGGCCATTGCGGAGAGAAATTTAGATTTGGAAAAAGTCGCGGAAATTAATTACGGAAAAATTCCAGAATTGGAAAAAAAAATAAAAGGAGAAAAAAAGAAGTTGGATGAAATCCAAAGTAAAAACCCGATTTTGAAAGAAGAGGTCACCGAGGAAGATATTGCTAAAGTTGTTGCCCGCTGGACCGGTATTCCGGTATCGCGAATGCTTGAAAGTGAGGCGCAAAAACTGGCGCAACTGGAACAGGGACTGCAAAAAAGAGTGGTTGGTCAGAAAGAAGCGATCAAGGCCATATCAAATGCCATACGAAGATCTCGAGCCGGGATTTCAGAGCCGCAAAGGCCGATTGGATCATTTATGTTTCTTGGCCCGACGGGCGTTGGAAAGACTGAATTAGCCAAGGCTCTTGCTGAATCCTTGTTTGATTCTGATCAAGCGATGATCAGAATTGATATGAGTGAATATATGGAGTCTCATTCCGTTGCAAAAATCATCGGTTCGCCGCCCGGCTATGTCGGTTATGAAGAGGGCGGACAATTGACGGAGCTTGTTAGGCGAAAACCATATAGTGTTATCTTGTTTGATGAAATTGAAAAAGCCCATCCGCAGGTTTTTAATATTTTGCTGCAAATTTTAGACGAAGGGCATTTGACCGACGCGCGCGGCAGAAAAGTTAATTTCAAAAACGTTGTTATAATTATGACCTCTAATGTCGGTTCGGACATTATTTATAAAAGCGGCCTTGGGTTCAAGGAGGAAAAAGGCGAGGCATCTTTGACCGAGCCGGAGATGCGCGAGAGAGTGTTGGCGTCTCTGCGTGAAAGTTTCAAACCGGAGTTTTTGAACCGATTGGACGAAGTTATAATTTTTCATCCGATTAGCCCTGAAATGTTGCGGCAGATTGTGGATCTTCAATTGGATCTTGTGCAAAATCGCCTGAGAGAAAAGAATATCAAGCTTGTTCTGAGTGCGAAAGTCAAAGATTATTTAAGTAAAAAGGGTTACGATCCGTCTTTTGGGGCTCGGCCTTTGAAGCGGGTGATTCAGAATGAAATCCTAGATGAACTGGCCTTGCGCATAGTTGAAGGCAGCATTAAGGAAGGCGATAGCGTAAAAGTGGATATACAAAAGGGGAAAATTGTGTTTGTATAATAAAAATGATATTATAAATGCAATAATTAGTATCTTGCGTTTTCGCCTATGTTTCTAAAGATCCGACCTTTTTTGCAAAGCCTAATTTTTCTTTTTGGCTTGGAAATGATTCTTCTCAATCCGGATTCAGTCATTTGGATAATGGCATTCTTATTGATGGTTGCGGCCTATGGCGGAAAAAAAATCGGAGGCAAATGGTTTTTCGCGATTCTGCCGATTTTTTTTACTCTTTCTTCTGTCGCGCTTCTATATCTGATAACTTTGAATTTTGAACAACAAATTTTTATTTTGCTGGCGTTCGGCATGTATTATCTTTCGCTTTTTGGGGCATATCGGCTTGGATTATATGCGGACGATCGGACTGCTAAAGGCATGAATATGGCGGCCATGGCCGCGACGATTTTTTTCACATACACCGGCGCCTATGGACTATATCTGAACTTTCTGGTGCCGTTATATTACTTGATGTTTGTTTATCTAATGGTGACTTTGCTCGTCAGTTATCAATATTTTTTGATCATTAAGCGGGATAATCGAAAAACAGTCTGGATATATAGTTTTCTTTTGGCGCTTATCATGACAGAAATTATTTGGACCATGAATTTCTGGCCTTTCGGATATTTGACGACTGGCGTGATTGCCCTTATACTGTACTATGTCCTTTGGGACCTGACACAAAGCTATTTCCTCAATCTATTAAGCAAAAAAAGAGTAGTGGCAAATATGGTTTTCTTTTCGGTGATGATAGTTTTGGTTCTGCTGAGCGCCAAATGGATACCGGTTATATAGTTAAAAGTTTATAAAGTATAAAGTTAAGGTATGACAAAAAAAATTGCAAAAAAATTAATATTTATTTTAGTGTTGATGGTGTTTGGAGGTTTGGGCGGCATGATAGCTGATCGGTATTTTTTCCCGTATCTCAGCACGACAAAACTTTTCGCAAAATATGATTTTTTGAAAAAGGGTTCAGAAGACATAACGGTCATAAATAAGACCGAGCAGGTAACCGTCAAGGAGGAAACCTCAATAAGCAAAATTGCCAATCAGGTTTCGTCTTCTATTGTCAATATAGTTTCATATCAGGATAAGGACACAAAAAATATAGCCATAAAGAAAGCTGGAATTGCCAAGGACATAACAAAAAACGGAACCGGAATCATTGTGACCGGCGATGGAATGATAATGACTTATGCGTCAGCTATTAACGTTTCGAATTCCAAATATAAAGTTATGACATATGACGGCAATGTTTATGACGGCGAGCTTTTGGGGGTCGATACGTACAGCAACCTGGCTTTTTTGAAAGTTAATGCGAACAATCTTTCCGTTGCTTCTTTCGGCGATTCGGATGGCATAAAGGCGGGAGAAAAAGTCATCGCAGTCGCAAACAGCTTTGGTTCATACGCTAATCGATATGCATCAGGCCTTATCAGCGATCTCAACCCCGCGTATAATTTGGCCGGAATGGCGCTGTCTTCATCGGAAAAAATGGAAGGCGTATATGAAACTGATTTTAATTATCAAAATTATTTTATCGGCGGACCGGTGGTTGATTATAACGGGCAAGTTGTGGGTATTGCCGGCGTTATCAATAAAGATAATTCACAAAGTTTTTTCCTGATTCCATCTAACAAAGCCAAGCTTGTCATTGACCGGGCGATAAAAAAAGAATTGGATATGGATCCGGTTCTGGGAATATATTATGTTCCGCTAACCAAGACATACGCCATTGAAAATAACCTAGGCGTTGACGCCGGAGCCTTGATTTATTCCGCTTCTGGCCAGCAAGGACTGGCAGTTTTAGCGAATTCGCCTGCGCAAAAAGCCGGCTTGAAAATCGGTGACATCATAACCGCTATCGGAGGCAAGGATGTGACAATTGATAATTCATTCTCCGATTTATTATATTCATACAAAAAAGGCGATCAAATTGAACTTACGGTTTTGCGGGAAGGACAATCGATAAAAGCCGAAGTTACTCTATAATAGGGCATAAAGCATTATAAAGGTTTGTATTAAAGCACAACAGGTGCTTTTTTACTTGACAAATTTAGAGTTTTTTGATAGGATAAACGGTTAAAAGTGTAATAATTATATACAATAAAATGAACGGAGAATTAATGCTTAAATTAGCCAAAAAAAGAGCGGGAGTGATTGTTTTAACCGGACTTTTGCTGGGAGCTTTGTCTTTTGTGATTTTGATCGTTACCCAGAAAAACTTTCGGGCAAGTTCGGACATTTTAGTGGTGCAAAACCAGCAAGGATTTTCTGATTATTACGCGCTTTCCAAGTCAGCTGATTATTTGAGCGGAGTTTTGACCGAATCAATTTATAGTGAAAAATTCTTGGAAGAACTGAATGCGACAAATATTGTTTCTTCAAATTTTCTTCCGTCCAATAAGCTGGATAGATTGAGAGAGTGGAATAAGATTGTGCGAGTCAGCAAAAGTTCCAACGTAGGAATTATCAGTATCGACGTTTTCGGGGATAGCCAAAAACAAGTTGTGGAAATTTCTAATGCCGTGCTTGCGGTTTTGACAACCAAAAGCGATCTGTTTCTCGGACAAGGCCAAAACATTGAAATCAGAGTTTTGAGCGGACCGATATTCGAAAAAAATCCGTCAATGATTAGTATTGTTCTGGCAAGCGTTGGAGGATTTGTTGTGGGCGTGCTTTTGATGCTGATGTGGATATTCTATCAAACAGAATTCGGGAAATATAAAAATGTAGTTTTATCAAACAGCGCGGAAAAAGTTTTGTCGCCGGAAGAGGAAACAGAAAAGAACGCGCTGGAGTATTGGAGCAAGAAATTTTAGTAGCTTTTTCATCTTCAGCAAACTAAATTATTAGTTTGCTGGCATGAGAAAGTTATTGACAGAACATTGTCAATTTAATACGAAAAAACAAATAATCATGGAGGCCTAACATGGACACAACAAGGCGGGTATTTTGTATGCAGACGCTCGCCATCCTCATTTTAGGGGGATGCGCGCCAAAGCTACTAATCAAAGACGGACCGATGTCGAAAGGCGAGAAGCCGATTGATATCATGGTGCGCCCGCACCAATCGCTCGGCGTACAGGTAACATCTGCTATTTTGGCGGGCGAGGTGACGGTCTTCGAAGGGCCGCTGCCAGACGAGATTTTGGGTGAAGAATATCCGGGCAGAATCCGCTGGGACGGCTGGGCTGTCAATGAAAGCAATGACAAGGAGTTCTTCGTTCAAATTGTGCGGATAGGAATATACCGCACCGGCGAGTTTATGTATGCCTTCATGGTGGATGGCAAAAAGTCGGAATTAGAGGCCGGTACGAAGGTGTTGGAATTATCCTCGGTCGGAGAATATGTCTCGAATTTGGCCGGCGATACCTATCGCATGGACAGGAACAAGTTTATCTCCGAAAAGGCATACCGGCGTGAGCTGGTGCGCCAACTCGGATCTCCAATCGGCGCCAGAAAGGAAATTGCGGGATTTTTGGAAACCGTGAAATCCTGGAACCGCTACCAGATCAAAGAAGGGGAGATTTATTGCCCCTACGGCGAGGCGGATCTGAAGCGGATTGCGCGGATTAATCCGAGCTATGGATTGGGCGAGAAAATCATTGCCAAAGGGCATATGACCATCTCAACCAGTCCGGTGGCAACGGTAGCCAGCATTGCTCTCGCAGTTATTGAGGGTATGCGGGCGCCGACCGAGGGTTGGGATTACACGTCCCAACTTCCGAATCGGGAAACGATGGCTGCCATTATAAGCTATGTCGGAACATTCCGGCTGGCGCTTATAAAACAGCTGAACGAGGAGTCAGCTCAACTGAGAGCTGAAAACACGAAAGGAGAGGTGAGAAAATGAAGAAGATTGTCATACTTCTCATGCTTGCTTGCCTAGCCTTTCCGGCTATGGCAAGAGCGGAAAGTGGCGACAACGATGTTGTGGCGGCTTTGGCAAATGGCGTGAGTGACACCGAACTGCGGGCGGCAATTATGGAAAAACGCCGCCATCGCGGAGAGACCAAGCAGGAAAAAACGGTTCAGGTTATTGAGTCGGCAGTTGATGGAGCTCAAGCCGAACCAGCAAAGCCGGAGACCGGTAAGTCGGTGGTTGTCGCGAAGGAAACGGCGCCTGAGGGAAACGGTTGCAAAACGGGTGAGCCGGTGGTGGTCACAGCAAGCGCTGCGGATCTGTCGTCAGCGGAAACTTATCCTGCAACCCCGTCCATAGGTGAGTCGGCTGCTGGTGTTGCTGAAGAGTCTAAGACGGCTCCGCCATCTGGGACTAAGTGGGATCACTTCCATGAGATCTCGGCTTACGCTGGGTACTACCAGAGTAATGTCGGGACGCAGGGTTTTTGGGGTATGGCGGAGTATATCCGTTGGAACACTCAAAGAAGAAAGGCGGAGAATTTTGGTTTTGGTGTAACTGCGAAAGCCGACTACGGCTGGGGTGAGAACGCCGGAGTCCACTGGGGTTCGGCTTCGATCGGCCCTAATGTGGACTATTGGCGCGAAGTCGGGCTCAATAACTACTTCCTTCTGAAACTTCGTCCGCTTTGGCGCTTCAATGAGTCGCCAAAGCCGGACGGATTTTCGCCGGGGGGGTACTTGGAGTTCGACCATGTATTGAACGGAAGAAATATGCTCATCGGAACGTTCGATGCGACATATTTCAAGGATGACTCGTACTTTAACCTCAATTTCTCGCTCGAGCATCGGTTCGGGCGGAATGTGAAGGTGAGAGCAGGTCTGGGACTGACATGGCAAGGTCCGCTTGAGGATATGGCCATGGGAATCGGACCGACCCTGAGCATTAAGTTCTACAATAGGCTTACGATCGGGGCGTCCCTGAACTTCTTCCAAGCTCTGACAACTTGGGGAGTCTGGGCCGGATACGAGATAAACACGGACATGATCGCGGTTGACGCGAGTTTCCGTGAGAAATCCGTATCCAAAAAGGAATCCGGAGAAACGGCGCCGATGCCGACCGGAGGCGAGGATCCGCAATTAACGAAAGCCGGGGGAAATGCGTATAGCACGCTCCCTGGCGCAACCGAGGGTGGCGGAATGCAAATTTCCGAGAAACCACTCTTTGAGGAGGTGCAAAAATGAAAAAGATTATATGTGGCATCGTAATGATGCTGGTGGTGACACTATTCGTCGCCACGCAGGCGACGGCGGTTACTTTCCCGACGGCGGACAAGCACACCTTGGTGTCATCGCACGACGTGGATGGCAAGGGCGTAATCAAAGTGAAGGCCTGCGGGGAAAAGGACTGGGTTCTGGTGCAGTATTGCCAGGACAACATGCGGGCTGGGGCTCCTTATAATGTCATCGTAAAGCCGTTCAAGGTGGATGGTGACATGATGTGGTTCCAGCTGGACATGGACGGCGTGAAGGACGGGCAAGTGGCCTTCAACTTTCGGAACACCAGCCTGTCTGGAAATCCGTGGTTGAATATTCCCGACTGCCACGTCAAAACGGACGGGACCGTGGTCATAGGCGATTCGCGGCCGGCGCAGGACATACCGGAATCGGGTGGAGCGATGTTCGTGTACATCGGCTCCGGCATACAGGTACAGTACCCAATCGATTCATCGCAGTGGTGCGACGAGGGAGTGATGAAAGTCGTCGCGCCTGTGAAGGGGGCCGAGTGCGCGCCTGTTCCTGCAAAGGCGGGCGAGGGCATAACACAGACGAAGTCGCCCGATGCGGTGGCTGTTCATGACAAACAGGTAGGCGGTGTTGTGGCCGTCAAGGGGAACAACAACAAGACGGTGACGAACACCAAGCAATACAAGGCCGTGGTCACCAACAAGGGCGCTACGGTCAAGTTCAAGGGAAACAATAATAACGTGCGCGCCTGCACCTACAACATCAACTTGATTAATGTCGGCGACGGAGGTCCGGCAGTGTCCAAGAACTGCGGCGAGTGCCACGATGAAACGTTTTGGAAGGGTTTTCAGGACTGCACGACGCCAACAAAAACGACAACAAAACAAGTGGAGGTAATAAGAAAGAACAAGTAAGGGCGCAGCGCGCCTGCAGTATGGGCCCCGGAACTCAAAAATGCGTATTATCGCATTGAGAGTTCCGGGGCTTGCTTTCTTTCTGGAAATATGCTATGATTTTCTGTTAAAAAAGATAGCAAATTTTTGGCTTAAAACAATGGAAAACAGGCTAATAAAATCAAATATCTCAAGCGAAGCAATCGGAGCGATTTTTATCGTGGTTTTTGTTTCGCTTTTTATTTTGGCGAATCTGACAATTGGTTTTGTTTGGCCGTTATATATTTTGGCGATGACGATCGGATTTACGCTCTCGATTGTTTATCCTAAATCCGGATTGTTTGCCATTGTTTTTTTAACCATGGTATTTGAAAGATTTTTTGCCCTGCAGACATTCTTCATTGGCAAGATTGAATACAAAATTTATCCGTTGGATATTTTGATGATTGGAATAATGATCGGCATATTCGTACAATATTTATTTATTAAACGGATAAAATTAAAAAAGATAGACTGGGTGCTGATCAGCTTTATTTTTCTAAATGCGATTTATTTTATCACGAGCGCTTTTATTTTTAAGTCAGATGCTAATTTAGCTTTTAGTTCCTTGAAGAACTATGGCTTCTATAGCTTGTTTTACTTTATCACTTTATTTTTAATCAGAGGCGAAGATGATTTGAAAAGATTATTTAAATTTTTCCTGGCGGGAGGCATCGCGATTGTCGCATTTATAATTTTTGGATTGCTGAATGGCGAGGGATTGTGGAGCCAATTTACTCCGCTTTCAACCACCGGAGTCAGGACATTGGCTTTCACGCATGGTTTATACATAACTCTGGCACTGTTTCCGGTAATTTTATATCTGATATTCACGAAAAACCGGAATAAATGGTTGTATGTTTTGGCCGCAATTTGGATTATCGGAATAGTTGGCACAATGATGCGCCATCTTTGGATAGCAATCGCGGGCATGTTTGTAGTACTTTATATTCTTCTGGCAAAAGAAAAGAAAGCGGAACTGAGAAAAGTTGTTTTGTGGTTTGCAATTCCGTTATTGGCGATATCAGTTTTTGTTCTCTATGCCGTTTTTATGAGCCCGCAGTCAAGCCTGAGTGTTTTCATGGGAAATACTTTCGGAGCTGTTTCGCAAAGGGCAACTTCTTTGGCGAGCGTCAGCGCGGATGAAAGTTTTGCTTGGAGAAGTTTGGTTTGGAAGAACGCGTATGAAAAATTCAAAGCAAATCCGATATTTGGAATTGGAACGGGCCAAAAAATATATGTTGAGAGCGAAGATTACAAGGATTTTATAGAAATTAGAAATATTCACAATTCATATTTGGCAATTTTGATCCAACTGGGATTTGCGGGTTTCGGAATATTTTTATATTTTGTGGTGAAAAGCGTAAAAAATCTGATTAAATCGAACGGGGATAGTCGGCATGATTTTTACAAATTTTCGATTTTATCGGCATTGGGCATATATATCATCTCGATCCCGTTTCAGCCGTATTTAGAGACTAATTTGCTGGCAATTTTCTTCTGGATCGCCCTTGGACTGGCCAGAGCCTTGCCGGAGATAAAATTCACCCAGTCAAATATCCGCCACGGCGGATCGGCAAAGCCGAATTTGACGGGGTAAAAAATAATATGAAAATATTAGAAATAAATAAATTCAACTATTTGAGGCGCGGAGCAGAAAAGCATTATCTGGATGTGATTGCTTTGCTCAAGGCCAACGGCCATGAGGTGGCAGTTTTTTCAATGGATAATCCTAAAAATGATTTCTCACCCTGGAAGAAGTATTTTGTAAGTTACGCGGGTTTTGAAAAAAATGATCCGTGGTACGTGAAGCTGAAAGGGCTGCTGCGCATCTATTCTTTTGAGGCTAAGAAGAAAATCAGCAAATTATTGGATGATTTTCAACCGGATGTGGTTCATATTCATAATATTTATCATCATATTTCACCATCAATTCTGGGTGAGATTAAAAAAAGAAAGATTCCAATTGTGATGACGATCCACGATTATAATTTAATTTGTCCAAATTATTCATTGGTCACAGACGGGAAAAATTGGGAGGATTTACGCGAGGATAAATTCTTCAATTTTGTGCGTCGAAAATATTTCAAAAATTCATATGTTCAAAGTTTTTTGGTATACGCGGAATATGTATTTAATAACACGTTTAAATTTTATGAAAAGACGGTGGACATGTATGTCTCACCAAGTCATTTTGCCAAAAATAAACTCGTGAAGCATGGCGTCGATCAGAAAAAAATTGTTGTGCTGCCGCATTTTGTCAAAACTGATTATGCAGGCGCAAAATGCGACCTAAAAAATCGTGCCAAGTATGCATTTTATTTTGGCAGTATTTCAAAGGATAAAAATGTGAAACAACTGATTGAAATTTTCAAAAATTTACCAGAACTAAATTTGTATTTGGCTGGTACTATTGATAAAGGTTTTGCTATGCCGAAAGGGAAAAATATTAAATATCTGGGTTTTTTGAATCAAGCTGAAATTGAGAAATACATTCAAAATTCACTGTTTGTGGTTTCGCCTTCACGATTGCCGGAGACGTTCGGGCTCATTGCGCTGGAAGCGATTAAGAATGGCAAGCCGTTCATCGGATTTGCCGGCGGATCATTTAGCGAAATAATCGAAGACAACAAGCATGGATATCTTTGCGGGTCTGAGGAAGAAATGAAAGAAAAAATTATTCGGCTGGCGACCGACGAAGGACTCCGAATATTATTTTCCCGACAAGCCTTAGAAAGAGCTGAGGATTTCAATAGTAATAGTTATTACGAAGAAATTATTGATACTTTCCAGCGATATGTGCAAAAGTAGCGCAAATCCTTGACATTTCAAGGCTTTGGTGATACATTACAATGTCAATTTAATTAACAGAAAAAACCCTTTGTAAAGCCATGAAAATTGCATTTATCGGGCAAAAAGGAATACCGGCCAAGGACGGGGGAGTCGAACGGCATGTGGAAGGCTTGGCAGTCAAACTTGCGCAACATGGGCACGAGGTTTTTGTGTATGTCAGAAATAATTACACCAATAAAAACCTGAACGAATACAAGGGCGTCAGGCTCATACATTTGCCCAGCATCTCAACCAAAAGCTTGGATGCGATTTCGCATACTTTTTTGGCAACCGTCCATTCTCTTTTCCAACCGTATGATATCATCCATTTTCATTCTATCGGGCCGAATTCATTAAACTGGTTAGTAAAGATTTTTAAACCAAAGACCAAGCTGGTGGCTACGTATCACTGCCAGGATTATTTTCATCAAAAGTGGGGTTTTTTTGCGCGGACATATTTGAAATTTGGAGAATATATGACATGCAAAATTCCTGATAAAATAATCTCAGTCAGCGAAACTTTGAAGAAATTTATAAAAAATAAATTCGATGTTGATGCCATCGCTATCCCTAGCGGCGTCGATGTCTCTTGGAATCCAAACTTTTCCGAGCTGGAAAAGTGGAATCTTGCAAAGGAAGAATATATCATTTCCGTCAGCCGTTTGATCAGGCACAAAGGCATCCATTATTTGATCGAAGCTTTTAAAAATTTAGAGGATAAAAAATCAACTGGTGGAAAAAAACTGGTGATAGTCGGAGACGGATTCTATACAGATAAATATGTTTCATATCTGAAGAAACTTGCGGAAGGCAGGAAAAACATAATCTTTACCGGTTCGCAAACCGGTGAAACTCTCAGTCAATTGTTTTCACATGCTTGTATATTTGTTCAACCGTCTGATTCTGAGGGGCTTTCGATTGCTCTCCTTGAAGCGATGGGATATGGCAAGGCAGTTTTGGTTAGCGATATTCCGGAAAATCTGGAAGCTATTTCTGACGCCGGGTTTTCATTTAAAAAAGGAAATGCGGGCGATCTGGAAAATAAATTATCGGAACTTCTGAATAATCCGGAAGAGGCAGCCAAATTTGCGAGAGACGGAAAAAAACGCGTGGAGGAAATTTATAACTGGGATAAGATCGTTGATCAGATTGAGAATGTGTACGTAAATAGCGCAGATGAAAAAAGGTAATAAATAATTCTATACTCAGTAAGAGTGATATATAAATATGAAAGATATATTGAAAGGTAAAACGTTCTGGATATTTTCAGCCGTTTTTGCTGTAATTATTTTTATTATTGCCATAAATTCGAACAAAGCATACCGTTCTGAAATGGATGTTTTGTTTTTGCCAAAAAGCGAAATGGCAGCCAGAAATATCAATCAGATAGTTGCCAATGCCAAACAGATCCCGTTGTCACTTTCTTTTTATAATAAGCTGGTAGAAAATAATTCCGACATAGAAGACGGAGCAATGGAATTGCCGGACGCTAAAAGAAAGCAATTTTGGAATGCGCAAATAAGTACTGAACAAATTAGGAAAAGCGGAGTTGTCAGCGTCATCGCCTATAGCGATAATCCGATGCAGGCAGATATAATCAATCGCCAAGTAACAGCTGATTTATTGGTTGTAATGAGCAGATATTACAATATAAAAACGGATCTGGATATGCGAATTATCGATGGTCCAATCGCCGATCAGATTGCGCGGACTAATATTGCTCTTTGGGTTTTCATTAGTTTGGCTATCGGGCTTATTCTGGGTTTTATTGTCGGCAGCCTAACCGATCTGATTTTAGGCAAGGCTGAGGACATGGCATCTGAGGAGAAAATTGATATTGGTCAAAAAACTTCAATATTTCCAAAATTTTCTTTTCCGGAAGTTAAGATTGAAAAACATAAAGCTGAGTTTCCTCCGAAAAAACCTTTTAATTTTAAAGTTGAGGAAGAAGAGGCGCTGGTTACGCCAAAAAATGAAAAAGCTTTTGTTGCGGCAGAGAAGAAGGCAACGGCTCCGGACAATCTTCCTTTTGCTGAAGACTTTGAATTCAATGCTCCAAAGCAAGAAGAAGGTGCGGCTAAAATTTATGAAGAAAAAAAATTTTCCGCAGATATGGCAAGAGAGGCGACGCCGGAAGAGGTGCGAGCCAGACTAAACAAGCTTCTGGGCGGAGATATGTTAAAATAATTCAATGAAAAAATATAGCGCCAAATTTTGGGTCATATTTTGGACAATTTCGGTTGTCTTTTTGGTTGGCCTATATTTTTTGTTGCAGATAAAAAGTGGCGGAGTTGAAAACGTCATAAATTATTTGCCGATCGGCCAGGAAAATAAAACAGTCGCGACTTTGGCTGAATATTTTTATAATCACGACGATATTGAAAGAACTTTTTTGATTCTTTTTCAGAATAATATGGAAATTCGTCCGGGCGGAGGATTTATCGGATCATTTGGAATTTTGAAAATAAAAAACGGTTCAGTGACGATGCTGCAGACGCATGATACCGGAAATTTTGACGGACGCGTGCCGACAACGGTTCCGGCTCCGTATCCGATGTGGGAAACTCTGCGCATCAAATCAATGCAAATGCGTGATTCAAATTATTCGCCGGATTTTTTAACGAATGCTACGGCCGCTGAAAATTTTTATTACATGGGACAAGGGCAAGAAAAGTTTGACGGCATCATCGGTATCACGACCAATGTCTTGACGTCACTTTTGAAAATGACTGGACCGGTTCAGATCGAAGGTTATCCAGGAACTTATGGCGATGAAAATGCTGTTCTGGCATTGGAGTATCAAGTGGAAAAAGCTTATGATGAACAAAATATTCCACGGGGCGACAGGAAATCAATTATGAACGATATTGCGCAAGAAATAATTAAAAAAGTTTTTGCGCTGAGTAATGCGCAAAAATTGGATTTATATAAAATTTTAACGGAAGATTTGGGCAGAAAGGATATCCAATTATTTTTTAAGGATCAGACTCTTGAAGACACAGTGAAAAAGGCGAATTGGGGAGGTCTAGTTGACGAAAATTGGCAGAAGGATTATTTGATGACAGTGGACGCGAATTTGGGCGCATGGAAGACGGATTATTCTGTCAAAAGGTCAATGGATTATACAATTGATTTGTCAGGCGAAACACCAAAGGCGATTTTGAAAATCACATATAATCATACCGCGACGCAAAAGGATTATATGACCAAGGATTATCTGACATATTTGCGGGTTTATGTTCCGGATGGATCGTGGCTGACCACATCATCAGACTTTGATAATGCAAAGTTCGGCAGCGAGCTGGGTAAAAAATATTTTGGATCAATTGTGAAAGTTCCGCTTGGCCAATCCAGGACAGTTGAAATTAATTACACATTGCCAAAGGAAATTTCTCATAATTATAACCTAAAAATTCAAAAACAAGCCGGTATCAATGACGAGCCGGTTACAATTCATTTTATAGGCAGTGACGGAAACAAAACGGATTACAACGATATTTTAAACAGTGATTTTGTTTTGAATAACTAGTTTTTGTTAGATGAAAGGGCTCCATGCGGGGCTCTTTTAATTTGTCTGGAAATATATTATTATGGATATATGGAATTTCAAAAAACGACCCTAAAAGACGCCTATTTAATAAAGCCCCAGGTTCTTCAGGACGAGCGGGGATTTTTCATAGAAACTTATTCCGAGAAGCAATTCAAGGAAGCGGGGATAGATGCGGATTTTGTGCAGGATAATCATTCTCAGTCCGTCACTAAAGGGACTCTGCGAGGATTGCATTTTCAGTCAGGCGAAGACGCGCAAGCCAAATTGGTGCGAGTGACGAAAGGCGCGGTGTATGATGTGATTGTTGACCTGCGCAAAAATTCGCCGACTTTTGGAAAATGGGAAGGCTTCGAACTGACGGATAATAATTTTTATTTGCTCTATGTTCCGCGAGGTTTTGCGCATGGCTTTTGCACTTTGGCGGATTATACCGAATTTCAATATAAATGCGATAATTTCTATGCGCCGGAAAGTGAAGGTGGGCTCATCTGGAACGATCCGGACTTGAAAATTTATTGGCCGATAGAAAATCCGATTTTGTCAGACAAGGATAAAAAATTGCCGTTTTTTAAGGATCTTAATTCACCTTTTTAAATATTATGAAACTACTTGTAACTGGCGGAGCCGGCTTTATCGGCTCAAATTTTATCCGCTATTGGTTGGAGAATAATCCTGATGACCAGATAAGCAATCTGGACTCTTTGACCTACGCGGGCAATTTGGAAAATTTGAAGGAGCTGGAGGAAAATCAGAATTATAAATTTGTGAAAGGGGACATTGCGGATAAAGATTTAGTTGCTGGCTTAGTGAAAGAAACCGACGTAATTGTGCATTTCGCAGCCGAGTCGCATGTGGACAGATCGATTCTTGACTCAGAAGCTTTTATAAAAACCAATGTTATCGGCACGTATACGCTTCTGGAAGCGGCTAGGGAAAATGGCAACAAAAGATTCCATCACATTTCAACCGATGAAGTTTTTGGCGCGCTCAAAATGGATGACCCAAAATTCACGGAAAAAACTCCGTATGATCCGCGTAGTCCATACAGCGCCTCAAAAGCTGCTTCCGACCATTTGGTGCGCGCCTATTTTCATACGCATAATCTGCCAATCACGATTTCCAATTGTTCTAATAATTATGGGCCGTATCAATTTCCGGAAAAATTAATTCCGCTTTTTGTAACAAATTTGATTGAAGGCAAAAAAGTTCCGATGTATGGTAAGGGCGAGAACGTGCGGGATTGGATCCATGTGGATGATCACAACGCGGGAGTGGAAGCGATTATTAAGAAAGGAAAAATCGGCGAAACATATTGTCTGGGCGGCGGCAATGAAAAAAGCAATATGGAAATCACGAAATTGATTCTGCAAGCAATGGGTGTTGGCGAAGAAATGATTGAATATGTGGCTGACAGAAAAGGCCATGATTTGCGCTACGCGATTGATTACACTAAAGCCAAAACCGAACTTGGCTGGGAACCAAAAATTAATTTTGAAGAAGGATTGCAGCAAACGATCGAATGGATAAAAAACAATGAAGAGTGGTGGAAAAATATCAAGAATGGAGACTATAAAAATTATTACGCGAAACAATATGGTGAAAAATAAGATTTTAATAATTGGCTCCAAAGGAATGCTTGGTCAGGAGCTGGTTCGGATCTTCAAAAAAGACAAGGATTATGAAGTTTCTGCGTGGGATCGCGAAGAGATTGATATTACTTCAGAAAAGCAGGTTATCTCCAAGGTGGCGAAATTGAAGCCGTCGATTATTATCAATGCTACCGGATATAACGCAGTAGATAAGGCTGAAGATAAAAAAGAATTTGAGTTGGCAAAAAATTTGAACGGCAAGGCGCCCGGCTATTTGGCAAAGACCGCCAAAAAATTAAAAGCGGTTTTTGTGAATTATTCTTCAGATTATGTTTTTGACGGCCAGCCGGAAATTCCAGAGCCATCTGGTTGCACGCATTCTTGTTCCAGTTGCGCGCTACATGAAGAATTTCAACCACAAATCGGATTTGATGAAGAGGCAAAGCCAAGTCCAATTTCAAAATATGGCAAAACAAAAGTGATGGGCGAGAAGGAAGTTAAAAAAAATACCAAGGAATACTATGTAATCCGACTTTCTAAATTATTTGGCAAACCAGCTAGAGCAGTGGGAGCTAAAAAAAGTTTTTTTGATGTTATGCTGGAAGCGGGTAAAAAGAATAAAGAGGTAAAGGCAGTAGATGAAGAAACTAGTTGTTTCACTTATGCGCCGGATCTAGCCAGAAAAACCAAGGAAATTATTGAATCCAAAAAGCCGTTTGGCATCTATCATGTTGTGAATAATGACCCTTGCACTTGGTACGAGGCTGTTCTAGAATTGTATAAGATGGCTAAACTAAAGACTAAAGTCATCCCAGTTAGTGGTTCTGAATTTCCGCGACCGGCTAAACGGCCATATTATTCAGTTTTGATCAATACTAAACTTAACCCGATGCGAAGTTATAAGGATGCGCTAAAGGAATATTTAAAAAAATAATCAGTCGCTCGAATATCTTTTTATTTTCAGCCGGATTTGATTTGAATAAAACTTCCGTTTAGATTTTATGCAAATAGCCTGAAAATAAAAAATATTCTCGCTCTAAAAATTTATTTTATGAAAAATCTAAAAAAGCAGGACCCAAAAATTTATAATGCAGTTGTGGGAGAAATTAAAAGGCAGCAGAATGAAATTGTTCTAATTGCTTCAGAAAATTATTCTTCCGAGGCGTCTTTGGAGGCAATGGGTACGCCGCTAAGCAATAAATATTCAGAAGGATATCCTGGCAAACGATATTATGCCGGAAATAAATTCATCGATATCATCGAGCAAGAAGCTATTGATAGGGCGAAAAAAATATTCAAAGCGGAGCATGCTAATGTTCAACCGCATAGTGGATCGCAAGCCAATCAAGCGGCATATCTGGCGGTAATTAATCCGGGCGATCGAGTGCTTGGAATGTCACTTGACCAAGGCGGTCATCTGACGCATGGTTCTCCAGTAAATGCTTCCGGAAAACTGTATAAATTTTTCAGTTATGGCGTAGACAAGAAAACTGAAACATTCAATTATGATGAGATTGAAAAAATTGCTAAAAAAGTAAAGCCAAAACTGATTGTTTGCGGGGCGACAGCTTATCCAAGAAGAATCGACTTCAAAAGATTTCGACAGATTGCAGACAAATGCGGAGCGTATCTGATGGCTGATGTGGCGCACATTGCGGGACTTGTTGTGGCTGGCGTTCATCCACATCCATTTCCATATTGCGACATTGTGACAACAACAACTCACAAGACTTTGCGCGGTCCGAGAGCCGGTATGATAATGTGCAAGACAAAAGACAGATTGGATTCGAAAGGCAAATTCACTTTGGCACAAAAAATTGACAAGGCGGTTTTTCCGGGCTTGCAAGGCGGACCGTTGGACAATATGATTGCGGCCAAAGCTATTATTTTCAAGGAAGCAATGTCACCGTCATTCAAGACATATCAAAAACAAATTGTGAAAAATGCCGCTGCAATGGCCAAACAACTCAAAAAAGAAGGATTCAGAATTGTGAGCGGAGGAACGGATAATCATCTGATTCTTTTTGATGTATCAAATTTTGCAGCAAGCTCGAGAAATGTTCAAGATACACTTGAAAAAGTCGGCATTCACACTAACCGAAATGCGGTGCCTTTTGACAAAAAACCTCCGTTTGATCCATCTGGAATGCGAATCGGAACGGCCGCAATCACAACTAGAGGATTCAAAGAAAAAGAAAGCATCCGAGTTGCAGAATTAATTGCATTGGCTATAAAAAATTTGGATAATAAAAAAGTTCTTAAAGAAGTTTCAGCTGAAGTTAATAAACTTTGCAAAAAATTTCCGATTTATAAAAACTTAAAATACTAATATATGAAGGGGATCATACTATCCGGCGGGACAGCCACAAGACTTTTTCCGCTGACGGCTACTACGAGCAAACAACTTTTACCGGTATACGACAGGCAGATGATTTTTTATCCGCTCAATACATTGATCAAAGCTGGCATCAAAGATATTCTGATCATTGTCTCTCCTGATCACAGCGGACAATATTTGAATCTGCTCGGATCAATTTTCAAAAAATACGGAGTTAATTTATATTTTGAAGTGCAAAAATTGCCAAGAGGCTTGGCCGATGCCTTCATAATGGGGGAAAGTTTTATTGAAAAAGATTCCGTCACAATGATTCTTGGCGATAATATTTTTGAAAATGATTTTTCTGATGAAATCAAAAATTTTACGTCAGGCGGACATGTTTTTGCCAAGAAAGTTAGTGATCCGGAAAGATTTGGCGTGGTTAAATTTGATGATCAGAACAAAGCTATCGAGGTCGTTGAAAAGCCGCAGAAGTGGATCAGTGATTATGCCGTAACCGGTCTGTATATTTATGATAATCGCGTAGTTGATGCAGCCAAGAATGCGATCCCATCCGAACGCGGAGAGATTGAAATAACCTCTCTGCAGAATTTTTATTTGCAAAAAGGGGAATTGCAAGTCAATACATTTGAGGGTGAATGGCTGGATGCCGGAACTTTTGATTCGCTTTTAGACGCCGGCAATATTGTGAAAAATAAAGAAATATACAAAAACTTTGATCCGATGATTGATGAAGCAATCGCGGAATTCAACGAAGAATTAAAAACATTGGCTAAAAAAAGATTAAATTAATAATTTAACAGTTATGGAGCGGCACGCAAATTTTATTAAAGAAAAAACGGTAGAAGCAAGAAAAGAAATTAAATGCGAATGCAGGAACAAAGGAAATGTCTATGTTATAACTGGTATTAGCAAAGAAGAATTGGCAAAAATCGGTTACAAAATATTTAACGAATTGCAAAAAGGATATTTGGAAAAGCAAATAGTCGAAACTCTTATTAACGGAGAAACTTTGCGTCCAGACGGTGCTTTCGGTATGAACATATCAGGTAACCAATTATTTGCCATGATTTATAATGGACAAGACAATACGGAATTATTAGAAAAGCTAAAAAGAGCCGTAGAATTGGCTTTAAATTCTAATTAAAATAATATTATGAAAATCAGAAAAGCTATTATTGCCGTCGCGGGTTCCGGAACAAGATTGTTGCCGGCCACAAAATCCATGCCCAAGGAAATGCTGCCGATTGTAGACAAGCCAATTATTCAATTGGTAGTGGAGGAGTTGGTTGAGGCTGGAATTGAGGATATTATTTTTGTTACGCGATGGGATAAGAAACCGCTGGAAGATCATTTTGATCATAGTACTGCCCTAGAGGATGATTTGAGAAAGAACGGGAAAGATGAAATTGCGGATATGATTGGGAATGTAGCTGAGATGGCTAATTTCATCTATGTACGGCAAAAGGGTCCATATGGTAACGGAACGCCGGTTTTGTCCGCGGCCAGCATCGTGGATGATGAACCGTTTGTATTTGTTTGGGGTGATGACTTGGTAAAATCAAAAGTTTCCTTCACCAAGCAAATGGTGGAAGATTATGAAAAAAATGAAAAACTCATGATTGGTGTTCAGGAAGTTCCGGAAGAAGTTGTGAGTCGATATGGAATCGTGAAGCTGAAGGATGGCACTAATGAAATCGAAGACATTATTGAAAAACCGTCAATTGAAGAAGCGCCAACCAGACTGGCTGACTTTGGAAGAATGATTTTGGACCAAGATTTTATAAATATTTTGAGGGAAACTTCTTTGGGCAAAGGCAATGAATTGTGGATTACGGATGCAATCAAGAAATATGTTCAGAGCGGAGGGGTTTTTTTGGCCAAAGAACTCAAGGACGGCCAGTGGCTGACAACCGGAGATCCATTGAATTATTTGAAAGCAACTTTAGCATATGCCTTGGATCGCGATGATATCAAAGAAGATGTGATGGGATTTATTAATTCTCAGTGTAATAAGATTTAATGAAGATAGCTATTCATGCTTCCGAGTTGGATCAAGACCGAATTGACGGCAATCGGGTGTATCTTTTGAATTTATTGAAAAACTTCGGCCAGCTTGATAAAGAAAATGATTTTTTTCTGTACCACAGAAATAATTTTAATCCGGAATTGGCTCCTCCGGATTTTTCAAATTATAAAATAAAAAAGTTAAAAAAATTTCCATTTTGGACGCAAATAATTTTTCCCCAAAAATTATCTGAAGATAAGCCGGATATTTTATGGATGTCAATCCAGGCCATTCCATTTTTTCTGCCAAAATTAAAATCAATCGTAACGATACATGATCTGGCACCGAAAATTTTTCCGGAGCATTTTAAATTTAAAGACCGGTTCAAATTAAATCTATATCTGAGTCTGGTGATTAAAAAAGCGGACAAAATTGTTGCTATTTCGGAAAACACCAAAAAAGACATTTTGAAATTTTATCCGAAAAC
>Ga0334722_10000938_pt1 | contig 39358 bp, 74 predicted proteins | sample C3_bottom_MG_FD_207210 | JGI IMG/M metagenome (GOLD analysis project Ga0334722, IMG submission 207210) | Sediment microbial communities from Yellowstone Lake, YNP, Wyoming, USA - C3_bottom | ecosystem: Environmental > Aquatic > Freshwater > Lake > Sediment | place: USA: Wyoming | collected...
GCGGCTGGATGAGCTGCATGACGAGCGCACGTGTACGTGCTCGCCCGCAGCCGCCAGGCAGGCACCGGTAGGTTACCGCAACCCAGCCAAAAGGTCGAAATTAAAAAGCGGCTGGCCGTCCCTTGCGGCGCGTACCCCTGCTCTCGTCCGCAGACGCACCGAAAGACTTGGCGACCGTTGAATAGCTCGGGGCTCACGAACCATCCCCCGCGGCGCAGGCGCACACCGTTGAGTGAGCCAAGAACGAGCGCGCCCCGCAGGTGCGGCACTCCGTCACAAGCACCTCGTGCCCATCGCGACGCTCGCGCTTCAAGTCGACAAAGTTCAGGCCGAACCAGTGCTCCAGCCGATGCGACCGCAGCACGAGCAACAGGCACGCGAGCAACAGGCACGCGAGCAACAGGCACGAGCAGCACGTGTACGCGATGCACACTGCGCCAACGTATTGCCAGATCACGAACCACCTCCAGGCGGGTCGTCATAGCTCGGGCCACACGGCTCGGCCACGATGGCCAGCCGAGAAACACGCTCCACCGATGCCCAGTCGCTGGACGGAACCACGATCCAATTCGTAGGAGCAAACCACTTTTGGCCGTGCGCGTCCTGCCCGACGGCAGCCAGCGAATCGCCGCCATCCTTCCAGTACAGCCGGTAGAAACCCAGTTCCAAGTCTTTGACTTGCGCGCGGGTCACGACCCGGCCCCCCAGCGCTTGCGCCGCTCTTTCTCGTCGTCCCACTCGCAGGTGCCGCCCTCGAAGCAGTTGCGCTCGCCGGGCGGTAGGTCCGGGTAGCGGGTTGGGTTCCACACGATGCGGCTGTTGCTTAGGTTGGCGCCGCACTTGCGGCACGGACGCCAGCGCTCACCGCGCACGCGACTCAAGACCGAACGGCCCAGCTCGTAGAGCAAGCCGAAGACGCTGTCGCCGTAGTACGCGATCATGTCGCCTCCGAGCCCGGCAGCACCGGCGGGCATGTTGAGCACCGTCGGCGCTTCGACTCGCGATTGACCACGATGACTGGCTCCAGGTGACCGCAGTCGAGCACGTCGTCGTAGTGGTCGCCTCGCGCCTCTGCGCCAGACAGCGTCGCGACCTGCGACCGCAGCACCTTACGCAAGGGCCGCGTGTCGTGGCGCACTTCGCGGATGCGGCGGCTCATCGCGACTCGCCTTCGTTGTGGTCACCAACTTTTTCGTCGGGGTCGCGGCCTGCTTGCCGGCAAAGCTCTTGCGAACGCGTGCTGCCGTATCCCGTGGCTTCCTGAACACAGACCCACAGCCAGGTGCGATAGTGGCCCCGGCCGGCGTTCATCACGACGCGCCTGCGCAATTCATCAAGCTGGCGCGCGGCATCCATCTCAGGTAGCTCGCTCTCGTCCGGTTCGTCTTCGCTGTCCGCCGGACCAGGGACGTAGCGCAGTGGCTCGGGCTCACCGTACGACCACAGCACCAGCTCGGCCGTGGCCAGGTTCAGGTAGCTTGCAGCCCGAAGAAGCGCGACCCGCTTCTCGGTCATGCCGCGAATGCCATCGGCTCCCGCTTCTTTTCGCAGGGCATGAGCCATGCGCGCCGTCGCGGAGCACACCTCGTCGGCTGTCCAGTTCTTCTTGTTCATGACCCCAGCGTCCGCCGCATGCTCGCCCCAGCTTCCACGGAAGCCTGGATCACGGTCTTGCATTCACCGTCATGTTTACGGCGAAGCGCACACGTCTCACCTGCGACAGGCTTGTTACAACGCTCGGGGTCACCTGTAGCGTCTGCCGCAGCAGCCTCAGCGCTGTTCCACTCTGCCCATAAGCGGCGCGGGACCGTCGCCGCCGCACAGCATCGGTTGCACATGCCGCTGGGAAGCCACGTGTGAGAAGGGCTAACGACGCCGTTGCCTGGGTCGCAAGGCTTGCTTCCTTTGTCGGACAATGGCGGACGCTCGAAGTATCGAGAGGCCTCCCCAAGGCGCGTGATGCGCGAGGCCAGCGTGCCGCCCCAACCCGGCGGCAAAACGGCGTTTGCGTCCACTATCGCCTGCTCCATCGCTTCACGTGACTTCGCAGAATCCACGAAGACGCGTTTGACAATGTCAGCCACAATGTCAGCCAGGCTTTTGTCGCCGCTTGCAGCGCCGCCGTACCCAGCGGATTCCAGCACGCACCGCAGGTCGTGCAACTCGTCCTCGGCATCACAGAGCAGCGCCTTGAGCCTCTTCTTCTTCATTTCGCCTGCGGCGAGAGCGAGCATGGCTTGGTCCCGAGAATCTCGTTCATCCGCTCGGTGCCGATGGCGGACCGGATGGCAGAGATGTCGTTTTCGTACTTGCGGTTGCGGTCACGCTCATCGTTGTACTGCTTCTGGTACGACTCCGAAGACTGCTTCTCGTTTGAGAGCTGTCGCCGAGCCGAAGTAACCTCACCCTCCAAGCGCGTCCTGTCGACCAAAGCGTTGCGCTCCGACGCCTTGGCGTCGCCCAGCTCATTCTTGCACTGGGTCAGCTCTTGGTTGAGCTTTGCGATTGCCGACTCTTCGTCCAGCGCGAGCAAAAACTTGTGCCGCGTGACGGCAATCGGCGCGATGGCAACCTCCGCGTAACCGGAAGAAGACATTCGCGGTGCGGATATTACGACCTCTTCCTCACCGAGGACTTCGACAAGGCGCCAGCCGGCGTGCGTCTCCTGCTCCAGCTGCTCTTCCTTGACCACCTTCCTGAACCCAGCGCCTCGTCGCTTCGATACCATGCTCGCCTTATTTTCCATCACCGCAGCGTACCACGCGCGTTACCACGGTGTCAAGAACCGTTCCTCACGCCAATCCCGGCTTTGACAGGACGCGGAGCCTCCTCCTGCGTAGCGATTCGCACCGTCATGCAAGGGCCCGTTGCTGACACCACGATGAGCACCACGTCGCAGTTGCAGCTCCGGCACTCGTGCTTCAGCAGAGCACCGACCGGTGACTTCTCCACCGCGATGATCCCGAGGCCGTGGCCGCACTTGGGGCAGTCGCTGTCGTTCATGGTGGTATCAACCGGTACCACTGGTCTCGCGGGTTCTCGCGACGCTGGGAGACAAGACGCCTTACGCGATGACAAAGACCAAACGCCAGCGCCATGGCCGGTCCACTGAACGTGCACGACTCCGCGTAAAAGTGCGTGTCTGACGCATGCACCAGGATTACTTGGCGCTGTGGCTCTACTGTCGTCGGATCCGTGCCGACATCCATGTGCTTCACCTTTGGCAGGGTGGCGAAGTAAATATTGAACGGACGCGTAGGCCCGTTCTTGCGCTCTACCTCAATATCGATGCCAGCGAAAAAAAGATTGATCACTGCCTCTAGCTCATCATCAGTGAGCCGCTCATCCACTGACCAGCCAACGTAAGGGACAAGCGCGTTCAGGTAATTTTGCTCCTCCGCCCAAGGCATGATGCCGGGTCCAAGGACTTTGAGCGCTTGCCGCTCTTCTTCCTGTCGACGGCGCGCATTCGATTCGCATCTGCGCTCTTCGTCTGTCAGTTGTTTGTAGACCGCTGACACTTCTCCCTCAAGCCGAGTCATTTCGTTTGCATCGGGCCGCGGATTGACGGTCGCACGCGCGCGGTGAAGTCGCTCGCTTGCCCGGTGAAATTCCGTCCATGCGCTCACTGGGCAGCACGCAGGATGCTGGGCTTGTAGCCGATCTCCTTCGCGAACCGAGTCGTCGCGGCGCCGCGAGCCTTGCAACCGTCGGCGTAGCCGCGGTCGTAGTCTTCGAGGCCGCTACATTCTGCGTTCATGGCCTTGATGCCGGCTCCGTCGCGAAAGCCCCTGCTGTAGAGCATGTAGCGCTCGCGCGGCATCCACGGACGCGAGACGCCATCAAGGCCTTTTGCGAGGCGCTTGTTCGCCATGGACTAGGTCCACGTCTCCGGCACGAATGCATCGGCCTCGGCCTGCGTCGCGAACGGATGGTGCGTCATTGGTGCGTGACATGGACCCATCAGCTGAGCGACTTCGCATTGCTTGGCATCGTACTCGGCGATGGCTTCCGCGCTGAGCGCCACTCCACCATCGTCCACGGCGATGCGGTGACCACGCTTGCAAATCCACATGTGGATCATTGCTTCTTCTTGGGCCGGCGCGCCTTGCTGCCGGGAGGATGCGCCTTGCGGCCAGGATTGCGGATGATGAGAGTGTCGTTGAACGGCTCGTGGTGGCCGAGACGTGCCTTGGCATCGGCGAACGACGCGGGGTGGCCGAGACGCCAACTGCTGATGAGGGCGTGGTCCGTTTCCCACTGCTCGGCGGTGCCACGATTGAAGATGCGGGCGAGGTCACTCATCAGGTCGTGCCAATCAACGGCCATGGCGCGAGCCTCGTCGCGCTCCGCTCGAAGCATCTCTGACTCGTCGCGCCTGATGACGGTCTTCTTCCGTTTCATGTCTCGCCACCGTGCCCGACCGTTGCCAAAGTGTCAACGCCTTTCCGAAGGGCAAAAACCCACTTCGTTCACTCTTGGGATAATCGCCGGACATTGCCCGGACAGTTGACGGACACTTCTTGGATCATCACCAGAAACACTTTGCATATCGCACAGTTGCGCGCTGGCACCGTGTCGACAGTTTGTCGACACTTCGGCGACGACTGCACGTCCGTGCGTCAGTTTGTGCGACTTGTGAAAGTCACGCCGCGGCGCCGCCCTGGAGCACCTTGGCGACATCTTGCCACAGCTGCGCCACGTACTGCCGGCCACGACGGGTTGCGATGGCCGAGTCGGCCGAGAGCTGCTGGGCCGTCTCGACGATGTCACTCGGGCGGTAGCGCTGAAGCAGTTCGGTCGAGCGTTCGGGCCCGAGCTGCGACACGAAGCCCTTGGCGAACAGCTCGGGGCTGACGACGCCCTCACTGACCGCAGTCTCCAGTTCCTTGAAGAACGTCTTGGTCGCGTCCTGTTGCTCAGCGGTCAGCGTCGCGGCTGCAGGAGGGGGCGCCTGCATCGGCGCGCCCACGACGGCCGTTTCCGACTCGGCCGAGGCCGGCGGTCCCGTGAACGACGTCGGGCCGGCAGGCTCACTCGGCTGCACTGGCGAGAACCCCATCACGGCCCCAGGCGCAAACGGCGTCCCTGAAGTCGGCGGCGCGTACGTGGCGCCGCCGAAGGGAGGCGGCGCGTAGTTCGGCGCCTGGCGAGGCTGCGGCGCTTGCTGCTGCTGGCGCTGCGGCAAGCTGCGCGGCTGCTGCTGCATGTACGCTTGCTGCTGCATCGCCAGCTGCTGTTGGTACGCCATCTGCTGCTGTTGCTGCTGCATCGCCATCGCCTGCTGGCCAGCTCCACCTTGCTGCCGGCGCTCCATGATCTTCTCCAGCACGTCCGGCGCCTTCTCGAAGGCCTTCTCGGCGAGCTTGAACACCTTGTCCATCGGCGTCGAGTCGCCATCGCCCTTCTCCTGCGGGATCTCGCTCGCGTCGACCATGCCGAGCATGTCGCCCGCGAAGGCCTTCACCTCGGTGAGGTACTGCGCCGGATCCTTGTGGAGCTTGGCCTGCAGCTCAGCGTTCTCGCGCTTGAGATGGTTCATCTCTTCGCGCAGCCGGTCGCGCTCAGCGACGAAGTGATCTTTCTTCTGTTCGGCCGTCTGCTTCGCAAACTCGGCCGTGGAGCGCTCGGAAGTGCGAATGCTCTCCAGCTGGGACACGTGCGCATCGCGCATCGACTGAGCCTGCCGATCGAAGGACAAGCGCAGGTCTTCGAAGCGCTGGTCGTACGTTTCCTTCATCTGCGCAAGCTCGTGCGCCTTGCTGCGCTCGACGTTGTCGACGCGCTCTTTTGCCGAACGCTCGACGCCTTCGGTGCGCTCCTTCGCCTGGTCGCGCACGCGCTCACGTTCGAGGGCCTGGCTACTTTCCAGCGCACGGTACGCCTCGGAGTTTCGGAGCGTCAGATCCGCGATCTGCTTGCGGTAGTCCTCGTTGAGTTGCTCGACCTTGCGCGAGCTTTCTTCCTGCGTGCGACGCCGGTCGTCCTCGTACCGGTCGCGCACTTCTTTCATCTGCGACGCGACCCCGTCCTTCAACTCGTCGATGCGGCTCTCGTAGTGCACACGTTGCTCGTTGAGAACGCGGCTCTCGATGGCGCGATCCATCGTCTCAGCCTTGTGCTTGAACTCGTACAGCTCCTGCTCGCGCCGACGAAGCTCAGCGCTCTTCGTGTCCAGCTCGGCTCGCAGGTTGTTGCACTGCGCCTCCCAGAAGCTCATCTGCGCCGCGGTCGCCTGGCGCGAGTCCTCGTAGGCGCGCTTGCTGGTCTCGTAGATGTGGTCGACCTGCTTCTCGGGGATCTTCTGCGCCTCAGCGCGCTCGCGTTCGAGCTTGTCTTCGAGCCTCAAGCGCTCGTTGTTGAGCCGCTGGCGCTCTTCCTTCTGATCTCGCAGCCGCTCGATTTCGAGAGCCGACGACTGCTGCTGAAATTGCTGCACGTTCTTGTCCTCCGAAACGCTGACGCCGTCGACCACGGGCTCGCCCGAGATCCGAAACTTCACCTCTTTGACGGTCTTGAAGTCGCTGAGCGACTGACCGTCGGCGCTCGTCGGGCGCATGACGAGCACCGTGTACTGGCCGCCGCCGAAGCGATTTTTGAACTCAGCGAGCGAAAGCTTCTGGTACGTCTCCTCCAGAAAGCCCGCCGTGCTGTAGCCGTTGTGCGACTTCGGCCACGTCCGCGTGACCCGCATCTTCCATTCGCCGAGGCCCATCTCGGGGAACGCAGCGTAGATGTCTTCGAGCGTGTGGAACTCGCACCGCCGAGGCTGCGGCTCGCGCGGCGATGACGCCGTGAAGGCCGCCTCGCCCACGTCGTCGAAGATCGGAATGGCGGGATCGGGAAACTCGAACGTCGTTTTTTCCGCTTCTTGAGTCACGGGACATCTCCAAGCGCTTCATCGATGAGGCGCAGGTTCTCGCCGACGTCACCGGCAATACTGTAAGAAGCCGCGGCGCCGCCAGCGTGGAAGCCAAGACGGACCACGTTCGAACGCACCGTTACTCCGAGCAGTCCTCGAACAGGCCACAGAAATTGCTCCTGTTTCTCGCACTTTACGAAGCACGGCTTATCGTCGCCCATCTCCTCTTCGTACCCGCTGAGGCGCAAACGAAAGAGATTTTTTCCGCAGCGCCTTAGCTCGAAAATGGAGGTTCTTACGCTTGTGAGCCGCGGCACTACGACGCTCCGCCGACGGCGTTGACCGAGTCGTCTTCCTCGTCCCCGTCGTCGTCACCATCGTCCGGCTCATCGTCGTCTTCGTCGCCCTCAATGTTGTCAGCGACCCAGGCGACGGCCAGCTGGCAGCGCAGCAGCGTTTCGTCGAGTTGCTGCTTCGCTTCCGCCGCGATGCCCGCGCCGGACTGCTCCAGCACGAGCTTCGCCAGGCCTTCGCAGCGGCCGGCAAGATCGAGAAGCATCGCGCCGTCTTCCTTCGTCAGAAACGGGATGGGCTGATCGTCTTCGAGCGCCGTCAGGCGACCGTCGATGTCGCCGACCGTCTCTACGACCCAGTTGCGAAACTGGACGAGATAGCCGACCGTGTCCTCCGCGTAGCTCATGGCCGTGTCGGCCAGCTCCGCGACGATCTTCTTCGGCGTCGGCTCCTGAATGCGACGAATGCGGTCGCGTTCTTTTCGGATCTCAGCCCAAATCCTTGCGAGCCCGTCCGGCTGCTGCTGCTCGGCAGTAGCCGCCGCTTGGTGATCTTGCGTCATGATGTAGCCGCTCCCTTTCGCGAAAACTGACGGTAAGCATTGTCAGAAGTCGCGCCAAGGGCAAGCACTAAGTTTCTCAGCCCACGTCGTTTATGGGCACAACGCTCTCGTCTGGCAGCGCTAGCCAACCGCAGAAGTAGCGGATGGTTCGTCCGCGCCATTCCAAGGGTCGAGCTTCGCCATCGTGCATGACCCGACCAAACCCGTTCACCTGCGGCCAACCGATTGCCGCAACGCCATGTCGCACTTGCTCCTCGGACAGCTCACCGACCACAAGAACGCAGAAGCCTCTGGCTTGTCGCTTTATGCTTCGAATCCGCTCTGCGTCGATGCCTGCAGCGGCAGCAAACCTGGACACCAGCTCGTCGCCCATCAGCCCATGTTAAACAACGGGACCATCTCCAAGTGCCGCTTGCCGTCGAGGCGTTCGCGATCGAACTTGTCGATGTACTTCTCAACGGTGAACGGGTCGGGCGGGCTCCTGTAGTCGCAGGCGTACATGGCCTCGTCGCGCAGAGTCATGAAGGCGCCGCCGACGCTCTTGCGAGCGGTGCAGTTGTAGAAGCGCAGGAAGTGCCCGTGCTCGTCCGCGTTCGGCACGTCGTCGTTCGCCATGACTTGCCGCATGAAGTTCTGGCAGCGCTCACGCTTCGCTCGCACAGGCACCCAGGCCTGCACGGTTCCCTCGGGACGCAGCATCGCCTTGTCGACGAGCGGGTCGACAGGGTCGGCAGGCGCGAGCTTCACGCCCCAGAGAGTCTGCACCTTCGCTGGGTCGAAGCGGAAACGCTCGCGCTCGGTGCCGTCGATGCTGTACCGCGAACGAATCGCCACCTTGCCGACGAACGGCTGGTTGCTGCCATGCTGCATCGTCATCATCGGCGGTCTCCACGGGCTGCTGTCGAAGCGGACCCAGCCGCGCTCAGCCGCTTCGTCCTCGAACAGCTCGACGTACTCGCTTTCGTCTTCGAGACAGACGATTGTCTCCCGCGTGAACGGGTGCGCCGTCGCCAGGCTGCCGCGCTCGTTGACCGGCACAGGCATGCCGTCGAAGATGCTCGGCGCCATGCGAATCGCCTCGGGCCGGAACGCTTCGTCGATTTCGGCGCGCAGCGACACCTCCGCTTCCGTCGCCGTTCCTTCGCGCGCAGTCGCGCCGATTTCGCACTCTTCGTTCGTTGCGTCGCACGCCACGGCGTCGGCTTCTTCCAGCGGTTCGTCGAGACGGTCGTCTTCTTCGTGGTTCTTCTCGGTCACGAAGCCGACCGTAAACACGAAACTTCCGCAAAGTCCAGTGGGGCTAGTGCGCGCTCAAGCACATCGGACAAAAAATGTCCATGGAAACGTAAGGGCCCTCACAAGCTGATCGGATGGAAGCATGCGAACTGAAAGGCATCGTGCCGCTGTTGAAAAGTTGGGGCTAAAATTCAGCTTGATCGAAGTGCTCGCGACCGCATAGGGTGTTCGTCCCCGGCATCGTCGGTCGGTGCCCACAAAACACGAAGAGCGCTCGGTGGCCTGAGCGCTCTTCGGATCGGATCGCGGTCCTCGAAGGAGTACGAGGGATGGTGGTTTTTCTCGCGAACCTGCGGCAATTCTGGCATGTCAAGCGTGATACGTCAAGCACTGCCAACGTAGCGTCACGTAGTGTCATGCAGCGCAGTGGGGTGCCCTCGTGATCGTGAAGAAGCGGTCGCTGGAGGAGCGATGCCCAAACAAGCCTGCACGCGAAGCTGCTTGGAAGGCCATCGACAACCTGGCCGGCAGCACCACCATCGGCGAGTGCGTTGACACCTGGATGCGCATCTACATCGAGCACGGCGGCGTCGTGCGCCAGGACTGGTGATGGCTGGCTCCATCAAGTCCATTTCAAGTCAGCGCGCTCGCAAGCGCCGACGGGGAGAGTCACAGGAAGCGTACGACAAACGCATCGCCTACCTGGACGAAATGAGAGCTAGAAAACCGTACCAGCGTTGGGCCAAACATGCGCGCAAACGCGAACGAGTGCTGGGCCCCATGAACGACCAGACTCTTGCTGCAGCGAGCTTCAGCGAGCTTACAAAACAGCTTAACAAGTTCGACTTGTCAATTTTGTCAACCAATCCTCAGCAAGAGTTCGAATTACCTGGAAGTTCCGGCCATGGATCTCAGTTCTGCCCACTAGAGTTTGATTCCGCGAAATCATTGGACAATTCCACGTCCACCTATCGATTCGAACCTCAGTCGCTAAGTCTTCAAAACGGAACACAAAATCTCACCATAGATCACGGGTCATCGGTGGCGGGGTTCCGAAACTCTAAGGTTTCGGAAAACCCCCAGCCAAATTTACACCCTGGCGACAACGGAAAAGAATTGAGGCGCGACAAGGCTGCTGAGATGACGCTCGCGGTACTTTGGACGCGTCATGCTAAAAGACGAGCTGTAGCCGAGACTGGCGCCGGTGAAGAAATTCCAAGTCGGTTTGACATTGGTAACAACCGAGCTGCCCTTGTGGCCTTGCTCGATGAGCTTGGCATTAGCTTCGGCGCCAGACCGACTGACTCCATGGAACCGTCCGATCCGGTGCTGCGAAGGTTTTGCGGGCTGGCCGAGTTCGTTGACGAGCAAAGCTCCGCCACGTTGACAGTCGGAACCTTCATCGAGGCGATGACGGCTGTGTTCGCCCGTGGATCTATCGGTGTCAATCGTGGTTCTGCGAGGGAGATGGCTACCTCCGCCAGGTTAATTGCTGTGTTCGAGAAGGTCGTTGACTCAGCAGGTGATGGCGATGGCTGAATCTGAAGAACTGGTCAAGGAAAGCTACCGCGATCTATTGGTTGCCAAGCAGAATGGCTACGTCGTAGACGACTTTGAGCTGTTCATGTGGCGCAGAGAAGAAGAGCTTATTCGCTCTGCGATGAGCTTTCCAGCCCACTATCGTGACTGTCGCATTGAACCAGCACACTTCAAGGCACCGGTTCATGCCGTGGCCTGGCAAGCGATGCAGCAACTCCTCGTCAAGTCGGGAGCCATAGAGATTGACCCGGCCGCTCTATTGAGCGCAATGCGTACGCTCGACAGCTCACTTGCTGGTCCAAAGGGGGCGAACTGGCTGCGAGGTATGCGGGCGGAAGACCCTGTGGATCCAGAGATGGCTATGGATCAGTTGGTGAAGGACATTCTCCATTACCATCGGTTAAGGATTTGGTCTGCGACCCAACAGAAGGTTTTTTCGCGCCTGGGAACTGACACTGACATCGATGCGCTGCAAGCGGATATCGTCAGTATAGCTCGCGACTTCGTTTACGAAGTGGAAGGGGAAGGTCGCGTCCAGCAGCCGATGGACGAGTACCAGTGGGATCCATCTGACGCTAATAAGGTTAGCGTCGTGAAGACCGGGTTTGGGCCGATAGATTCGGCTGCTGGCGGTGGTCATGGCCGTGGTGAGCTTATGGTCTGGGGAGGACCAACAAGCGGAGGAAAAAGCTACGCCATGCAGCGGCTTGTTCGTAACCAGGCTCAGCTAGGCAACCGCGTGTTGTACATCAGTTGCGAGGATCCTTTGGAGCTTATGTATTGCCGGATGCTTGCAGACTTTTGCGAGCCATTCGTAGCGCCAAAAGACATTAGGCTCAGGCAGGCAGATCCTGAGACGGTTCATGCTGCGATGAAGCGCATGAAGGACGAGTTCAAGGGGAACGTCACCTCTCTGTGCATGGTAAAGCCGACAGTTACGGAGGTGTGTGCGGCGATCAGGTATTATCGGTACACGCGACACATTGACATGGTCATCGTTGATTACATCCAGGCAGTGTCCGACGACGAGCGCTCAAGCGACAAGGTGCGGGCGATGGCTTGTATCGTGTCAGGACTAAAAAAGTGCTTCGCAGAATGTCGGGTTGCTGGGGTGGTCACGACACAGTATGCCCGTGCAGAGTACCGAGACGGAAACGAGCCCAGCATCAATGCTGCCAAGTACTGCGGCGACATAGAGAATGAGTCAGAAGTGATTGTCTTCATGTGGAAGACAGCGGATGGCAACCTGTGCGTCAAGCTGCCAAAGGTAAAGTGGAGCGCCGCCCAAAACTTGAGGTACGAGATCAAGGTCAACAAAACAACTGGTTGTCATGGCAAGTGGGAAATGCTGCCGGAGTAGCCTTAGAAAATGGCAAAATGGAAAAGGCGAAGTGAGCGCGTTGTTGCAATTGAGAGCGATATTCCTGCTGGTTGGAGAATCGTTCGAAGGGTTAGCTTGGCGTTTAAGGCTGATCGCCCTCGGCACATCAGCATTCACGCGAAGGCCAGGGAGACGAAGCGCGTTAGGACTATGGCTGTGGAAATGATGGGCCCAGATCCTGGGTATGCTGCTTCTCAGCTCATTCTTGTGCGGCTGACGAGGTGCGGACAGGGCATGTGCCCGCTGGACGACGACAACCTCACAGAGGCGCTGAAGGCAATTAGAGATGGGGTGGCGGACTGGATTGGGCGCACCGATGGTAACAATACTATGCGATGGCAATACAGTCAGCGGACAGACTGTTCGGCCTATGAAGTAATCATTGACGTGTGCCATCCAGTAGAGAAGAAAAAACCAGCGGAACCTAGCGCGAAGAGATTGGTTAGCGAAAAAATCAAGCAACTAAAGTCAGCGGCCCGGCGCTGGAAGCTAGTGGTTGGTCGTTGGAATGAACACAAAAACAGTAGGTGGCGCCTGACGGAGATCGCCAGGCTTGTGAAGCGCGACGGAATGAGCGACCCGGTCTCTGTGTGGACCATTAGCTATCGTGAGGGGGTTGATGAAATGTGTATGTGTGGAGTGCCGGAGCAAGAGTGTGGAGATTCAATGTGCGTGCAGTGCGGTGGTCCATTGTGTCCTAGTTGCTTGACACCAGTTGGTGTCCAAAAAGTCCATCCAGCGTGCGCTTTGTTGGACGAGCGCTTTGCGCTGAAAGCATGGGCTGATGCTTGTTTGGAGGTGATGCCGTGCGCGATCTGACGCTCATCGAAGTTGCCGCTCAGTTCGGCAAGCGCCTGGGGCCAGTTGGCAAGCGCAGCTTCTGCCCGCTGCGCGAGCACAAGCGGCGGGACAAGACGTTCGGCACGTTCCTCGGGCGTGACGGCACGCAGATGTTCAAGTGCTGGAGTTGCGACCCACCGTACAACTCGGGTGATGCGCTCAAGCTCTACGCAATGCTTTCGGGGATGGACCGCAAGGAGGCGTGGAAGCACCTGCGTGACCAGGGCTATGCGGTGCCAGGGATGAAGGATGAACCTGGGAGCCGTCGTAGCAGTAGCCCTCCGCCGAAGATGCGGACGCCAATTCAGGGACAGAAGCCCAAGCCGGATGGCATTCTGCCGCTCGACTTGAGCCTGTGGCAGAAGTGGTACGAGCAGCGCCTTGGGGCTGTCGAGCGTTTTGCGGAGCAGCGCAAGCTCGACCCCAACCAACTACGGAAGCTCGATGTTGTCGACGTCGCAGCGGACGCCGTCGGCTTCGGGTATCGCGATCCAGACACTGGCCTGCCGTGCCGTGTGAAGGTGCGACCCATCGAGCGCAAGAGCTTTTGGATTGAGCCGCGGGCGCCGGAGGGCGTCAACGCTGCGGCGAAGAGCCCGCTCTACATGGCGCACTCGATCGAGTACGCCATGGGCGGGCTTGGTGTGATCATGGTTGTGCTCGAAGGCGAAGTGGACGCGCTGACCCTTCGTTCCCTCGGGATCAAGAACGTCATATCGCTTCCCGACGGTGCCGGCTCGGCCTCGCGGGTTGATCTGAGCCCAGTGTGGATCGGGTCGTCGCTGCTCCTGTCGGCGGTCGACGCCGACGATGAGGGCGAGAAGGCGCATCGAGAATTGTTCGATCGCACCTACAGTCAGATGGGCAAGACCATCGGACGCGTCTACTGGGACAAGGACGGCAAGCGCTACAAGGACGCAAACGAGGCGCGCTTGGCGGGTTTCGATAAGGGCGACTTTCTTGGCTGCCTTCAGAGGGCTGCAGATGCGACGATGGGCTTTGCGGTAAACATGGGCAACGCAGCGGAGTAACAGTGGCGCGGCCCTGTCGAAAAATGGTTGACGGTGGATTCTTTCGCCAATGTGTGGCGAGCGTGGCGTTTCGTCAGCGGCTCATTGCGGCCAAAGAGGCTGTTGACAGCCTAAGCCTGACGGTGCCGAAGCAAGAGGCGCGAGAAACGCCGGTTGACCCAAACGAGCCTTGCCCAGGCTGCAAGTACATGGCGAAGCACTGTCGGTGCCCGAGGGAAGAGGAGTAGGCTATGGGCAACGAGAGCTTCAGAAACTACGTCGAGGCCGCCATCAGCAACGCCATCGACCACCCGGCGCTTGCGGGTCACTTGGACGCGTACTTCGCTGGTTACGAAACCAAGGAAGTTGCGTTCATTCGCGGCTGGGTCACGCAAGCAATCGGCGTGCAGGTCACCACCGAGCAGGTGCGATGGGAGCTGGGTCAGCGATGAACGACGACCAGCCTCCCACCAAGGTGAGGACGCATGCGGACGTCGAACACGTCCGCCGTAAGCACGAACTGGCATCGGCCGTGCACGACGAGGGGGAAATTATCGCCAGCGGCCGGCGCCCAGTCAATCGCCCGCGCGATGAGAAGAAGCAGGCGTTCATCGACGCCTTTGTGAACGAGAAGTGCATCGACCGTTACCATGTCTGGGTCGAGGACATCGCGGACGAGAACGACTGCCTCTGGGAGCCTCACGACCCAACTATTACTGACCCAGAGAAAGACGACCGGCTCCCGCCGGTAAAGTCGCTGCGCGACACGCTGGTGGATGAGATTGTGCGAGCTTATGCGCGAGCCGGCGACCCACCGCCCGTCATGGCCTCTGTCTGGGCAACGAAGCTTTTGGCCAGCGACATCGGCGGCAAGTTGGGCGTGCTCGGAGAATTGCAAGCGAAAGATGTCGAGGTGGAACTCGTGCTTGCGCACCTTGAGTCATTCGCGTACGACATTCCCCAGCGGATGGCGATGGGCATTGCTCGCCGGACGGCCATTTTGCTCCTGAACAAGTTCAAGTTCGCATCATGACCCTCGGCGTCGACAGTGTCCTTAGCGAAGCCGAGCGGGAGCGCATCGTCAACCGGCGGCGCGTCGCCGACACCATCGCGCATCTCGTGCGCGCGCCTGGGACGCGAGCGGAGTATCACGATGGCCTTCGCGTGGCCGTGCTCGACATGTGGCGCGAGCTGCGCCACGACGAGTGGCTGGACATCGGTGGCGGGTGACCGCCGACGTACAGCCGGCGCTTCTGAAAAGCGGTCGCGTGCGCGCCCGAACGGAGAACCTTGCTCGCGAGCCGAAGCGTCGCTTAGAGCTGTGGAAGGAAGAGAACGACCGTAACTACCCAACGGACATCGAGCGGCCGAAGACGCGGGCCGACTGTGTCGACGGGCCCCGACCTTGCAACTGGGTCGGATGCGAGCACCACCTCTACCTCGACGTAGTAGGGCTCTCGATCAAGTTCAACCACCCCGACGTGCCCCCGGATGAGCTAGAGCGCCTTCCTGCCACGTGTGCGCTCGACGTGGCAGATGAGGGAGGCGTACGGCTCGAAACGATCGCGTTGATACTGAACGTGACGCGCGAAAGAATCCGTCAGCTGGAAGAGATCGCGCTCTCTAAGCTCGCTCGCGACACGAGGGCGAAGATGATCGGGCGAGAGCCGATATGAAGAGCCACCGTCTCACCTGCGACGAATGTGGCGCATGGTACCAATTCGACGAGGCGGTGCACAACCGTGACACGGAGGTCACGAAGGTGGAAGCTCTTGGCGAAGGCGCTCGGTCGGAGCCCGTGTGCTTGCGCTGGTCGCTACGCTCTCTGCCGAAAGTGGCGGCGCAAGCGGTAAGGCGTTGACACGGCGGTAACGCTCGTGCATGCTGATGGGCGTGGAAAAAGAGACGATCGCCGACTACTTCGGGGCGCTCAAAATGTGCGTCCGACTCCACGACGACAATCCGGGCCACCAGATTTGCTTTCGCTGTCTTTCGTGCGAGCATCGGCACGAAGCTGGTCGAAGACGACCCGTCTATGAGGTGCCGGCCGGGACGTATCCGCTGCTGCGTTTTTCGCCCGACAGCAATCCGCACGGTGTTCGTGCAGCTGTCGTTGTGCCGTTCGTGCTGGAGCCGTTCCGGTCTCACCTGTTCCACCAGATCGCTGCCGAGATAGATGCCCGGTGGCTGTCGGTCGAACTCGTGACGTTTCAGCCGTACGAGAACGAGGCGCGTGCAACCATCTGGCTCAACGGTTCACATGGGCGCTGACCGCTTCGTCTACTGGACCACGGACAGGAAGCCGACGTGGGCAGAAATTCGCATGGTGACCGAGGACTTCCTCGGCGAGATGGCCACGACCATCGCGGAGCCAGGGGATGGCAAGCTCAACGTGCTGTTCGTGACGCTCGTGGGTAAGCATTCGCATCCGCTTCGCCGTATTGACGGTACCTCGCCCGCCCTGTCTGAGTATCTGCGTCAGCCCCAGGAGCCAGGGTGGGAGGGGCGGTACCTGGAGGTGTGGGAGCACAATGATAGCGTGAACATCGAAACCAGGCGGCAGGACGAGGTGACGATGCGGATTGCCGACGGGTTGGCCGGCGTCTTTGCGCGCTTCTGGGACGGGAAGCTCGAAGCCGGATGACCGTTGACATGGCGGTAACGCTGTGGTACACGTTTGGGTCATGGCTTGGGTGTCGAGCATCCATTGGACTGAGCGACCCGCGTGTGCACGAAGCAAGCGCAAAGCGCGGCTCTTCGCTGCGATGCGCAAGGCCTACGTGCGGGCCCAGGGGAACAATCTGGTGCCAGCGACGCTGGGGAGCCCCGTCGCTGCGGTGAGCGTCAAGCGTGTGGTCGGCTACTGGTACGATGACGAGAGCGAGATGCACGTCTTTGTGCAGCTGAAGCCTGGTCGCCACACCAGGCAGCGGCTCCGGTTCTGCGCCGATGACAAGGCGATGTCACCGGGTAGCTCCTTGCGCTACGTGTACGGGCCGGAGGCCAAGCTGTGACGCCCAAAGAAGCCGCTGACGGGCTACGCGCTGTCGAGCATCTGTGGCAGCACGCGAGTGAGATAGAAGGGCAGCGGCGCCCGCTGACCGCAGCCATCGCCGCCGCGATTGAAGTGCTCGACGCGCAGGCCGAGCGGGACGTGTGCTGGCACTGTCGCGTCTGCCTAGTGCCACCGGATGACTACGGCCGTCCGCGCTGCGCAGGGTGCTCGATACCCAGTCCGAGCGGGAGGCGCAGCTGCTCGAAAAGTGCCGGCAAGATCGGCTGGAAGAGAAGCGGTACTACAGCGACATCATCGATCGGATGGTTGAGAGTGAGCGCTTTGTGGTGCGAATCGAGCGCGAAGCGTGTGCGCTCTTGTGCGACGAGCTTGCGCTCCGCAAGCCGGACAACGCGAAAGAAACCAACGCGCGTGCCGCCTATCAGTCCGCCGCCGCCAAGCCTTGCCGGGCTTGGCTTGCTTGCCGCCTCGACGGCGGTGACGGCCATCGTGGCGCTCCGGTTTCTGGAGCGAGAGCGAGGGGCGCTGCCTGTGCCATTGTCGATGGTGTTGCGCAGCAGAGCTGACGCGTTACAGGCTCAAGCGGACAAGCTGGTTCGTTCTGCTCCGACTTATCTTCCCTCGCAAACGAGCGCAATGTTCCGCGAGGCACAAATGCTTCGCTCTGAGGCGGAGAAGCTGCTTAGGCAGTCGGCCGAGGACGAGGCTAGCCACGGTGCAGCGGTGAAGGAGTCGCCATGAAGCGCAAAAGCGTCCCCTCTGCCTCCTGCGGCAACTGCGGGGCCGGCGCCATCCGTGTTGGCGACAAGTTCGGGATGATTTCGGTCCATCTAGCCCCCGAGTATCGCCGGTCGAGCCACTATCACCTGGCGCTGTGTAAGAAGTGCGTTGTGCTGTTGTCGAAGGCGATGCCGAAGGTCGGCGAGGTCATTGCGATGTCCATGGTGGTAGCTACGCCGAGCACGGCAACGCTTACGTTTCTAGGAGCAGGAGGTCGTCGTGGCTGAGAAAATGGATGTCACGATGCAAGGCGGGGAAGTTACCATCCGGTGCAGCCTCCGAGACGCGGTGGCGCTCGGGCTCTTCGTGTGGCTCGAAAAACACCCCAGCCTGAGTCTCGACGATGACGCTGCTGTGCGAGACAAAGACGTGGCGGCTGTAGCGGGTGCCAAGCTGCACCTGTCTAAAGCTGCCGTTCGTTTGCTAAGAACGGTCGCCGACGGTAATCGCGTCCGAGCCATCCGAAACCCGCGAAACGAGGCGAGTGTGGGAAGAAACCGGACCGTCTGGGTCAACCGGGGCGCATGCATCGGCCGGTTCGGGCGGATGGGCATCGACATCCATCGCGAGCCAGAGGACGCCATGGCGCTAGGCGAGTGCCTGCTATGCACCCACAAGCCGACGACGAAGGACGACTGGTTACGAGCGCGACCGGCGGGAGGCCGGCGGTATCACGTGCGGGTGTACCGCTCGGGCGCAACCGGCGAGGCGGTGCATCACCAGGAGCCTCGGCCGAATCTGCGGATGACGACGGCGCGGCGAACCTGTCCGTATGGCTCGCGCGTCGCCGAGCGATTGTGCCGCGCCGCAAAAGCAGCGATTGGCCTGCTGGAGACACGATGAGCGACACGGCGTTGATGCTGTTGGCGCTCGGAGCCTTCGTCGCGCTGTCGGTTGGCGGCATGACGCTGGTTGTTTCGGCGCCCTACACCTGGTCCGGCAAGTGGCGATGGCGCTGGCCGTGGCAGAATTGACCCCATGGACCCCCGCGGATTCCCGACCTCGCTGCCCGAGGCTCGGGCGTCGCCAGGATGCCGCGATCCGTCCGGCCGAGCATCCCGCGGTCGTGCAGCACGGCAGCCGCTTCGGGCCAGCCAGCGGGCGACGTGGCGAGTTGCGCGGCGTCGCCCTCGACGTACGCGCGCAAGACGGCGCACTCGATGCTGGTGAGCGGGGCGGCGATGCAAGCTGTGGCGTCACTCATGACCTCGACTGTAGGGCGCGCTCACCGCGTCCGCAACGGAGTACCCGATGGGAGCAAACCGGATAGGCATAGAAAGAACTGTACGGCGTGGACGTCCCGCGGAAGCACATGCCCAAGCGGTTCGCGCAAAAACAACCAACGAGAAAGTGGTGAGAGCGGTGGCAAAGTACCGAAAGAAGCCTGTCGTAAAGGGCGAGTTTTACCCATGCAAGCCGGACATCTTCGAGGCAACGTACGAGAAGGTCCAAGATGCGACATAAGTGGAACAGTCACGACGCTTGTGAGCGCTGCGGCATGGTCCGCAGCGGCTACAGCGGAGGTCGCACCGGGTCGATGAGCTACTACAAGGCAAACGGGAAGACATTGGACCGTGCCGGGCCGTGTCTGTCGCCTTCGCCGATGCTTGTGGAAGCGGCGCTCCGACGTGCGGCGGAGCGCACCGAGGCACAGGCTCCTGTCGTAAAGCACTGCGACGACTACATCGACGACCCGGCTTCTCCTGAGCCGCTGCGTAAGTGGCTCGCGAGGGCGCGAATGCCGGCGCATGGAATGATGGAATCGGCGCCGCACCCGGTGCTCTTCGCGACCCACGGCTTTGCCCCGTAAGGCGCGGACGATCCGAAACAATCGCCGCTGATCCCAATCTGGCTGGCTAGGCGACGACAAGAGCGACGCCCAAGAGGAGGCAGAACGCGGGCGCTCCCGGTACGTCAGCGAAAAAATGGCGGATAGGGTGGCCTAGGTAAGGATTCCACCGGTCTACGTGGGCGCTGACTGAGCCATCCTGGTGAACAAGCACGTGCATCGAATCGCGGGGCACGCGTTCTCGGTACTGAGCGGTGACCCCGGCGTACGGGAACGCCCACCTGGCTCGGTCGAGCAGGCGAGTGCCGTACACGATCGATGGCGGCCATTCATCCACGGCGGCCCATCCAGGCGCCAGCGACAACGCCACCAACGAACACCGCCAGTGTCCAGGCTGCAAGCCCGAGACGAAGATCATCGCGGTCAGTCCCGTCGAGGCTCAATACCATTGTGCCGGGCGCCAGTTCTGATGCTGGGGGCGTTCGTGCTGCTGGGTATCGAATCAATCGCGTGTCCATTCCCTCACCTATCGTACCGAGCACGTGCCGTTGCAGTCGAGGCTAGCCTGAACTTTGCCGATCATCCCAAACATGTCGAGCTGGCCAAGCATCCCGCGCAAGGCGCCCTTCTTCATGTTCTTGGTGCGAATCTGCACACCGGGCAGGATGGTTAGCACCGTGCGCGCGCCGATCATCTTGGCTGCGTGATTCATGCCGGTCTCAATGGCGTAGCCATTCCAGCAGTCGCGGGGGATGGCGGCCAAGAGACGCCTGGTGATGAAGCGCTCTCCGGTAATCAGCGGCATCACCGTGTGCAACGGGTTTCCAAGCGGTCCGTAATCACGGAGGCCGCACACCATGTCGTAACCAAGATCCGCTAGGTGCGCGAGCTTGCGCACATGATCGGGTCGAAGCCCGAGCAGGTCGGCGTCGAAAAATGCGATCGGGTCTGCTTGCGTGCCGGCGAGCCCCGCCAGCATGGCTTGGGCTTTGCCAGAATTCTTCGGCATCCGCACCACATCGGCCCCAGCGCGTGCAGCGACAGTGGCCGTCGCGTCGCTCGAACCATCGTCCACGACCACCACTCGGTCGAACACCTGCGCGGCGCGAAGTACGGAAATAACCGCCGCCACCGTCGGCGCCTCGTTGAAGGCTGGGATGATCGCCTCGCGCATCGGTTCTGCCTTTCATCGAAGGATGCCACTCGCCCGGCGCGATGGAAAGCTATTTCGCGGCAAGCTCGCGGAACTGCCACTCGTATTCGAGGCGGAGGGCACGAGGAAGGTGTTGTCGTTGATGCGGCGGAACTTGTTCGCCTTGCCTTTGGCGAGCATGAGGCCGCGTTCTTGGCGGAGGTGAGTGGCCGGTACGTTCATGTCCCTAATGTAGCCACAAACGGGACCGTTGACAATGGCCCCGTTTGTGGCTACATTAGGGAAGCATGAAAACGGCAAAGAAGGCCGCTCCGCCACGTCGGAAGCAGGTTCGGAAGGATCTGTCCCTTCACATCCGCGTGACGGAGGCGCAAAAGGCGGAGCTGTCCGCCGCCGCCGAGCGCGCAGGCATCGGGCTCTCCTCCTGGATGCTCGCCGTGTCGCTTCGGGCCGCCAGAAAAGCCGACGGGGGCGACGGCCCGTGAGGCACGTCACCCCCAATTCTTATCCGCGCCTGTCGGCCCAAGCGCTCGGATTATATTGTCTTTTTCGGCATCACGGTTACCTCCGGGCACACGACTGTTGTCGTCCCGGAACCCGTGTGTTAGCCTCTGACTACTCCGCAAGAGTCGTTGAGGCGCTGGTCGCCGAGACGGATGATTCCCCGGCGCCAACCGGGGTTTCGTCTTTTGTGGGGTTAGCTCACGCTGGCGTGGCTACCTCCGTTGGCGAGCGCGTATCCCGGCCCGCGGCCCACCGTGCCGCGCTCGACGAGCAGGCCGGCGTGCTTCATGCGATTGACCTCGGAGGCGATGCTGCCCTTCTGCGCCTCGGGAAGGATCTCCAACACGGCCTCGTAAATCTGGCCCGTGCTGAGCGCCCTGCCGCGGGCGAGCACGGTCGAGATGGCGGAGCGGTTCGTCGAGGTCTTTTTCTGCGTCGCCGCTGGCTGCGTCGGCCACCACTTGCCGTCGCGGCTCACCACGGTCCCGCGCGACGTGGCCAGGTGGCGAAGCGTCCCGTAGGCGGGACGCAGAGCTTGGCCGATGGCTTTGCTCACCTCATCGGTCGTGCAGCCGGGGTTGTCGGCAACGTAGACCTCGGCGAGCGCCACGAAGCTCTTTCGAGCGCCCACCGGCGCCGGTGGCGCGGCGCTCGGTTGCACAGGCCGAGCTTTGGTCTTCTCTTCGGCGGCCGACTTGCCGTTGCCGCCGTGGACACGTTCCGCCTGGCGGATCAGCTCGGCCAACAGGCGCTCTCGCTCGCCTTGCTCCAACTCGGCGACGGCGGCGAGAGCCGCCTGGTAGCGGCGCTCGCGCTCTTGGTCAGCCCGCAGGATCTGCTCCACGACCCTCATGAAGCGACCGTAACAAATCTTTGCGTTTTGTCCAATGGACAAAACAAAGAGTTTGCTACGCTGATCCTAAAGTATGAAGCGCGATCCGCTTGTCGCAAGAATCTGTCGAATTAGGGGCAAAGCCGCGACCCACGATGGCAAGCGCGTGCGCGTCGTAATGGCCTCCCGGTTCGGCGACGTTGGGATCACGTCGAAGCTGGGCAGGGAGATCGGCTACGAAGAGCGGGTGGCCGTCGAGAGCTTGACCGACTTCGCGGAGACGCCGTGATGGAAATGAACTTCATGTGCGGCTGCGGTGCGCAAATCTGCGTCACGTTGGCGAATGAGGAAGAACAGCACGACCAGCGGGCGCTCGGGTTTCTTGTCGGCGAGCAGGGCTGGGTGCTCAACGAGCCGCATGTCGACGACAAGGGCCGGGCTAGCTTCTTCGCGAGCTGCTCGGTCGAGTGCCACAACCGGCGGTTCCGAGAGCGGGCTGATGACGCGTCGAGAGAGCGTCATAGCTGGTGGACGAAGTGCCACAAATTCGCAGGTGAGCCGCCGCCGTGCACGTGCAAAGAGGCAGCACGCGAAGACGGCCTGCTCATGAAGGTGCGCGTTCCGGGCTGTCCTTGGGAAATCTGGATGGACGGATGGCGCGCGGCGCACAACGACATCACGCGTAAGCTCTTCGAACGGTGGCAGCTAGTGGCGCCTGGGACGCTGGTGGAGCATCACGACCACTACAGAACCACCGGGGTGACACTTCGACGCGGTCGCGTCGCGGGCCCGGCCAAGCTCATCGAGCACAGCTGGGGCTTCTCCAGCGCCGTCATCCCGGTTGAGGGCTGGCGTGGGCACCCGCGTCTGGAAGACTTGGTTCTGGTTGTCGAAGACAGCGCAATGGCGCCGACGTCGACTTCGTGAGGACGACCTTGACCTTGTGAGGACGACCATTGACTTTGTGGTAACGGATGTGGCAGCATCCTCCCTGCTATGGAATACAACCCGAACACCTGCCTGACCGCCGGCTACCTGCGGTCCATCGGCGTCCCGCTGCCGGATTCTGTCGCCGACCGCTCCTTCATCCCGCGGTCCGCCGTCCAGTTCGAGCGCGGCGGTGGGGTGGTCGAGCCTCCCAAGGGGTTGTTCACGCCGCCGCCTAACCTCGTGGTCTGGTACGGCATGAAAGCCATCTTCTCCGAACCGTTCATCGCCTTTGCCGTGATACAGGAGACGTTTGATGGCAGAGTGGAATGTAGGCAAGAAGAACGGGATGTGGCGCGGCGGAAGGTCGATCGCTTCGAATGGCTACGTGCTCATTCGCGTCGGCAAAGAACATCGCAGAGTTCCCAGAAGACTTGCGCGTGCGCCAGTTCCCCGAGGTGAAATTGTGAGCGACAAACACGACCTCAACGATGCCCGCCAGGCGCACTTTGCCCTCGGCGGCATCGAATCCGACATCGGTCCGCGTGATGGCGCGAGCTGGTACTGGCGACGGGCTGTTGAGCTAGCCGTGCACCGTGCAGAGCTGGCTGAGCGGCTTTGCGTGAAGCTTGGCGACAGGCTGGAGCTGCTTAGCGACACGTCGGACCTGCGAATCAGCGACATATCGGACCTGCGAGAGCGTGTCGACCGGTATCGACGTCGCATCTACAACCCGGAAGAGCGGCGGCTGATGGAGCCGTTCAGCTACCAGGACAAGGCAACGCCGGACGGTTACCGGTGCCACCAGTGCGGGGCGACCCAGCGCAAGCTGTGGCGCGACATCCGAGTAGTTGCAACGGCCATCAAGCTGAGCTGTGGCTCGTGTGCTCTCAGTCAGGAAAAGGTTACCGGTCCAATCGATAACCGTGGGCGCGTCAAGACGTTCGACTTCACCAACCGCGACGGTGAGCTGTCCGACCAAATAGGCGGCCTCTTACCCGCGGTGCCGACCGAAGACGGTCGGACGTTCTGGGGCTACACGTCGGTTCCGGCGGACGCGTGTGCCTGGTGGCGAGGGTTGCCATTGTGACGACCTGGTCAGAAACAACGCTGCAGCGCCTTGACGACCTCAAGCGCCAGCAGCGTGAGGCGCGAGCCATTTCCGGTGCTGCGTTCGAGCGTGTTCGTGCGCTGGGCCGAGAGTTGTTTTCTCTGCGCGGGTCGCGTGGCTTGGCGGTGCACAGAATCGAAGCGGGCCTGGTTGTTTTCTCGGTCGCGATGCATGACCCGCCTGGGGCCTATCGCCACGACCAAATAACGGCCGAGACGGCAACGCTTGCGTTGACCAGCTATGGCTACGAGCTTCCTGAGCCGGACGTGCTCGGTGCACGGTGTTACGCGGCGTGGCAGGAAATGACGCGGTTCGGAGCGGCAAGCAACGCTGCTGACAAGGCGCTCGAAGAAGCAATTCGTGACGCGGTAGAGGAGGAAGAATGAGCGAGCAAACTGGACGGGCATTCGAGACGGCGCTGGAGCTTTTGTCGTTGCTCAACGTGCGACCAAACCTCGACGTAAGCCGACGCATCGTCGATGGTGCGGCTTTTTACGCGAGCGCGGTTGAGCTGAACGACGGGCTCGACCCGGATTACGTTGTTGCCCAGGGCGCGTCAGTTGACGAGGTTCTGGCGAAGATGTGCTCTCAACTACTGACGAAGCTCGAAAAACGACTCGACAAATGCGCCGCGAGCGGCGCGCTTGAGGCGGCTAGGCGCATTCGCGATGGCCTGAAAGCGAAACCGTGAGCCGCCTGGTCGACATCATCCGGCGGTTGCGTGCAGTGAAGGATTTGGGCGTCATCGTCAACTTTCAAGACGCATTGTCCCGCGAGCTTGAGATAGAGGAGGCGAGTGCTGCCATTGCTGCGGCGCTGGAAGCTCTTGTCGAGCAGGTCGACCGAGAAGAGGCCATCGCCGTTCACGACCGCGACTGCTCGCGCGTGCAAGACGTGACACGCGCCGCAGAGTGTGACTGTCTCGACGCCGCGATTCGTCGCTGGGAAGAGCTGGAGGCCAAGGCGACACGCGGCCCATGGTACGCCTGCGGTGAGGAACGTGGCGGGTGCGAGTGTACGTTCGTCTGGGCGAGACATCCCGACGTCGTGCTCGTAAAGCGTTATCGTTGCGAAGACATGGAACATGTCAGCGAGGACGAAGAAAAGGCCAATGCCATCTTCATCGCTGCGAGCAAAACAGCCGTCCCTGCGCTTATCGAGGAAGTGAAGCGGTTGCGAGCAGAACTAGACCGGAGGACAGCGTGAGCGACCAGGACATCTTCAAGCGGCTTGCTGAACTGTGTGAGTGCGCCACTGGTAACACCGCAGGACGGGAGGCAAAGTCGGCACTGTATTCGCTGGCGGACGAGCTGCGTCGCGAGCCAGACTCAGCACTGCAGCGCCGGGCCGACATGGCCGACCGCGGTTGGTGTCAGGCGTGCGGCCATCATCGTGATGTCCACGACCCTGCCTGCACCTTTTCCGGTTGCCGTTGCAATGGGTGGTCACGCTTTCCGGCGGCGGATGAGCCAAAGACGGAGGCGGCGAACCAGCCGCACCCTGCTCGACCTCGGGCGCGGCGCATCGCAGAACTAGAGCAAGAGCTGATTGACTGTCGACGTGAGCGCGACGCCTGCAAGCGCGACTTTGACGCGGAGCTAGAGAGCAACGCAGCGCTACGGGCGACGTACGGCGCCAAAGACAACGAAACGATGCCGCAGCTCATCGAGCGCCTGTGGAATCTGCGTGAGCATGCATCGGCCATCGAAAAGCGCAAAGCCGAGCGCATCGCCGAGCTGGAGCTGACCATTGAGCGAGCCGCCGGCAAGGGCGATGCCTATTGGCGAGGTATTGTGGCCCAGCGTGATGACGCGGTAGAACGGGCCACCCTCGCGGAGCAACGCAGCGGCGAGCTGTGGAATGCCATCTACAATCCGCCAACATTCAAATCTGCCTGGGCGGCCAAGGAAGCCAGCGGCTACCAGTATGGTCCTAATGCTCTGGAGCAGGTCAAGTTTGGCTGGGAGATAGCGTTTACCGCTGTTAGGGACGTCGTGGTCGCTGAAGCGGCAATACGGCCGGCGTTCAAGATGACTGCGCTCGAAGACGAGGTGGTCGAGCTGAAGAGCGCGAACACCATGCTGCGGAAGATCATCACTGACGACCGCAACGTGAGGCAGGTGGGCGTTTTTGAGTGGGTCCTAGCGACCTTCGGCGAGGCGAACGCGACCCCGAAAGAGCGCGCCCGGAGGTTCTTCGAAGAGGCCGTCGAGCTTGCGCAAGCGGCAAGCCTCGGCGCCGAAGACCTGGAGCGCGTTGTGAAACACGTGCTCAAAAAGCCACCGGGTGACCCGGTTCAGGAGCTTGGCGGCGTCGGTGTGACATTGCTCGCCTACGCCGAGTCAATTCGCTGCTCTGCTGACGGAGCAGAAGAGAACGAGTACAGGCGCGCGTGTGGCATCGAGAAGGACTTCTTCCTCAAGCGGCACGACGCGAAGGTCGCCGCCGGCATCGCCGTGAAGTGCGACGGAGACAAGCCAGCGTGAGCTACGAAAAACGCACCTACGATGACGGCGATGAGCGTATCGCGTGTCCGCATTGTGGCGAAATGAACATCGACCTATGGGACCGTTGCTGGGCAGACCGAGAAAGCCTCGAAACGAAGTGCTGGGAATGTGGCAAGAGCTTCGAGCTTCGCCGAGGCGTCTCGGTGTCGTATGTAGCCGTTGCCATAGTCGAAGGTGAGCCTGCCCTGCCTGGTGAAGGTGGTGTTGCTCGTTCGGCGGGTCAGCCATGACGCTCCACGTGTACACCGCTCCCTTCAGATACAGGGGCGTCGACCGCTTCGATGTCACCCGGAAAAGTGGCGGCAAAGATGGCCTCCCGTTCGCGCCGAGCTGGCGCATCCTCAACCCGGCGCTGCAAGCTCGTCGCGAGGCAGAGCGATTACGAAAGTGTGCCAGGATTACCGAGCGACGCGACGGCGCCGAGGCTGGCGCTGTCGTCGCTCAGGACCGTCAGCGAGCCGATGAACTGGAAGACTGGGCATGGTCCGACTACGTGCCGAAGTACATGGCCGAGATGCGCGCTTCGGAGAAGCTGTTCCCGCTGGCCTGGGACGCGCTGTGCGCTCGGGAGCTTGTTTCGCTCGTTTGTTACTGCCCGTCTCCTGAGAGGTGTCACCGACGCCTGCTCGCAGAGCTGCTGCAAGACGCCTGCGGCGCCGTGTACGAGGGGGAGCGATGAGCGGGCCCGAGTGGACCGCCGAAGAGTGGCGTGCCCGTAAGACGCCCAAGCCTCGCGTAGGCCACGGGTGCAAGCCGTGCAGCATCCGCAAGTGCGGAGGTGTGTTCCGTTGCAGCGCGTGCCGGCGCTACCGCGGCTGGTGCGATGGAGCGGGCAGCGTCGATAACTTTGACCCGCGAAACTCGATGTGCTCGCGCTGTGACGTGGCGCGCACCTGCAAAAAGTGTCACGGCCTGCTCGTGCATGGCAAGTGTTGTCAGGAGTGCGCATGATGTCGGAGCAGGCCAAGGTGGCCCTGCGCGAGCTGGAGCAGGAGCGTGACGCTCACATCGGGCGACTGCTGGCAACGGCGAAGGCCGCCTTCGAGCGGGGCGACATGGCGACGCATCGCCTTGCTTTACGCGAGATGTCCTCCGTCGGAGCAGACTGGCGGCGCCGGCATAGGGAAGCGGTTCTTGGGAGTATTGGTCGATGATGCCAAAGTGGCAGCTGCTCATGTGGCGGGAGCTTGCTGTCCTTAGCAAGGATGGCCTCGTCGATGGCCCTCCTGGCCCTATTGCTCTAGAGCTTGTCGACGAGGTTTTGCAGCTTCAGAGCAAGGTCGAGGCGCTGGAAGCTAGGCTGGCTGCCGCTTCCTTCGCCACCGAAAGAGTGCAAGCTCTTCATCGTCGGACCCAGCAGGCCGAGAGCGAGGCGATAGCTGTCCCACGGCGCTTCGAAGGGGCGTTGCGAGACGTGACGCGTCGCTGGAAGAACAGTTGGCACGCCGGGCGTGAATGGAAGAAGCGCTACAAGGCCGAGGTGGAGAAAATTCGCAACAGCGGGCTTGTGGACACAACCAGCTCTTGCCGGGTGAGCACTGAAAAGCCGATGCAGACCGGCTACCTCAACATCCTCGTCGACCGACTCATTGAAAGGGCGCGAAAGGGACCATGAGAGAAGGCGAACCACGATGCGAGGCACACGGCTGCAACACCGCCGTGACCCATGCCCAGTACAATGAATCCCGCGACAAGATTCGTTGGTGGTGCGAGGCACACGTGCCTCAGCAGCACGCCAGGTACTGTCCGGAACCGTGCTCGCAGCTCATTCTCGACACGACGGGCGATGTGACGGAAGAGCAGATTGGTGTGTTGAGACGTTTCGAGCGGAAAGCCTCGCATATTGTCGATACGCCTCCTGTTCTTGAGTCGCAGCGCGCACTGCTGCGGTCATGGGAGCGCCGTGGTAATCGCATCAAGGTGCTGGAGAAGCTTTGCGATGACATGACGGCGCAGCGAGCTGTGTATAGGGAGGAGGCGAGGGCGCTGCGTGCCGAGCGAGACGCCGGACTGGACTGGCATGGCAATAAGTGCGGTCACTTCATTGTCATCCGAGACTACGACGCCCTGGTCAAGCAGACAGAAGAAGCGTGCAGACGCACGGCTGTCCCGTTCCGTCTTTCCGCGTCGGACCGGATCGAAGCGCTTGCCAAGGAAATCGAGCGGCTTCGAAAGGTCATTCTCGACGAAGGCACCGAGAAGCACTGCGACCACGCCCCGAGCAAGCCGACGCACGCTGACAGTGGGCAGCGGCTGTTTGTTCAGGAAGGACAATTTCCTGTTGGTAAGCTCGTCGAGGTTGCTGTCTGCAAGCACTGCGGGGCGCTTTACCTGCCGTCGAAGACGTGAGCGACGACCGGAAGTCAATCCCTCCGGAGCGCTATCGTCAGTGGGCGAAGCCCGAGGATTTTTTTCAGCAGCGAACCCGACCCGTCGTTGAAGACGGATTTGAAACTGGCTGGACGAGTAGCCGTGTGCTTTACGCGTTGTATCGACGCTGGGCGCACAAGCTCGACAAGGAAGCGGTCGAAGCGAAGACGTTCGCGAAGCGGCTCGAAGCCTGGTGCCGCAAAGCGGCCGATAGTGACGGCCGCAAGGTCGAAGGCCTTGTCGGGCAGCCCATGAACGGACACTATCGCTATCCGGTGTGGGTGACCGATGAAGAGCCTGCCGAACCGGAGGAACCATCGGACACGGCGCCGCCGAACGAGTTGGGACAGGTTCGAGTGCTCTGTGACCTGGACTACTTGGGCGATGTTTTGAAGGCTGGAAGCGTGGTACCATGGGTGAGGCCCATGGGCGCGGAACGGCTGAACCTGGAGCGCCTGGCGAAGCTCGACGGTGAGCAGTGGCTGATGGTTCTTTATGCTGGTCGGCGTCGCTACGTGCCCGCGGCGAACGTAGAGCGCATCATCTGATGTGCCTCCTGTTCCCTATGTACTTTTTTTTTGTTGACCTGCTGGTACCGTTACCGTAGGGTCAACGGCTGTGAGGGATAGGGTGCCAACGGACGGACTGGGAGAGCACCGGCAGCATTGGTAAGGCGACGAGCGGCGCGCGAGGGCTTGGCGCGGCAGCATCGGATAGGCTCGGCTCGGTCAGCTACGCGTGGCACGGTAGGGCAGCAGTGGACAGGAAAGAGTTGGCGTGCATGGGCGGAAAGAGTCTGGGCAGCAAGGGCAAGGGCGGCTCGGCGGGGTCAGGCATGGTTTGGAAGTGCTCGGCAGCATCGGAGTGGCAGGAAGCGGCAAGGCCTGGCGGAAAGAGCGGCGGAACGGCAGGACGGGAGCGCACCGGTTAGGTGGCATTACCGAGGCAAGGCTCCGGCTCGCAACGGCAGCATGGGCGAGTCGGGGCTAGCACTGCAAAGCATGAGGAGCGGCAGAAGAGGCGGAACAAGGATGAGGTTCTGTGGGGCTAGGACGGCAGGGCAGCAAAGGCAAGCAGCGCTTCGGCGCGGCGTGGAATGGTTAGGCGCGGTCAGGCGAGCATTGGCGGAGCGCTGGCGGGGCAGGATTGGCAGAAAAACAACCGCAGCAACGGAACGGAGAACAACATGGCGAAGCAACAACAGGCACAGAAATATCAACCAGTGACGGCAGACGCTGTCGAGGTCTTCGAGATCCCAAAGGACTTTCCGATCCGGCAGCTCATGCTGCCGATTCGTGGGACGAGTCCCTTGCTCATCTCGACCTGGTACGCAAAAGCGCAGGACGAAGAGCAGCGCTTCTTGATGTCGAACGGCAAAGACGGCGTGCCGGCGAGCTGGTTCAAGCGCGCCATCGTGAGCGCCGCGAGGCACTTGCAGGGCACGACGATGAAATTGGTGCAGATGTCCGTCATGACCATCGGCGACAACGACGGGCTCGTGCCGCTGAAGTTCGGCAAGCGCGAGACGCTGTCCGTGGTGAGCCGCAACGACTACAGCCGCGAGCTGTTCGAGGTCGTGCGGCCTTGCTACCACGATTGGACCGTCGATCTGCCCATCGAGTTCATGATGGACAGCATCTCTCGTGATGAGCTGGTCACGCTCGTCAACCTCGCCGGCACGAACGTCGGCATCGGGACCGGACGACCCGAGATTGCTGACGTCAAGGGCACGTTCATGCGCCGCAAGCGCACCTACAACTCGATTCAGCTGAAGGAACTGCCGCCCGTCGGCACCTTCGCGCTCGACTTCCGCCGCTTGTCTAAGAGCGCGGCCTAGAAAAACTTCGCGGTTGGGCGCGGCCACGTGGTCGTGCTGGTAACCGCAACAACGCAACGGAAAGCATCAGGAGAACAAGAACATGGCAGTACGTGGACGAAAGAGCATCGAGCAACATATTCCGATCACCGATCCGACGAAGCCGGATGTGGTCGACATCCCGAACATCGCGATGCGGCGGGTGGTCATCCCGATCCGCGGAATTTCGCCGCTGGTCGTTCACGCGTGGAGCGAGAAGGCGATCCGCCAGATGCTCGACAAGCAGACCTCGGCGGCGAAGCTGAAGAAGCCGCCGAAGGATCCGAACGCCGACTTCGAGGCGGCGAAGTACAAGGATCCAGACGGCAAGGACTGCCTCAAGCCCTGCTTTTTCAAGAACGCCATCGTGTCGGCGGCGCGCTTCGTGGACGGCGTCACCATGACGGCGATGAAGATGAGCTTCTTCGTCAAAGGCGACGAGAATGACAATTTGCCTTTGAAGTTCAGCAAGTGCGAGATGCACCGAGGCATGGTTCGAAACGAAAGCGGCGTCGCGGACATCCGCTTTCGGCCGATGTACCACAACTGGAGTACCTCGATCGAGATCCACTACTTCGCGAACGAGCTGACGCTCTCGCAGGTCATCCTGCTTGTGCGCCAGTCGGGGCTTCGCGTCGGCCTTTGCGAAGGTCGCCCCGAGAAGTCGAGCCTCAACTGGGGTCGCTTCGACGTCGACATGGCGGCTCTCAAGGGCGCCAAGATCATCAGCGAGTCGGTGGCGGCATGAAAAAGAAGGCGCCTTCGAAGAAGCGCGCCGGTACGTCTGCGGGCCGATTGCGCGTCGAGCGCATCGGCCTGCGGGCTCGTCCTGGCAGTCGCGTCAACGAAGAAGCGGTCCGCGACGTCGGCGGAACCATCGTCAAGCTGCTGCAGAAGAAAAAATGCAGCGCTGAAAATCTTCTCGCAGAAGCCAGTAAGCCGTCCAATCCAGCACACAAGCACTTCGAGTGGGACGATGCTAAGGCGGCTCATCAGCATCGCCTTGACCAGGCGCGCCGGTTCATTGTGAGCATCGAGATTGTCACGAGTGACGTCTCGATTGGCGCGGTCAGACTGTGCTGGCCCGCCGGAAAAGGCGCCTACGTTTCGTTCGATGAGATGAAGTCGGACTTCGATTTGCTGAAGGTCACCATCGAAGACGCGAAACGCGACCTCGAAGCGTTTGAGCGAAAGTACTCGATGCTTTCTGGCTTGCCCGAGGCCAAGGCACTTTTTGCCGAGTTCGCTAAGAAGATGGCCGGATGAATGTCGCGGCAGCCATGGCAGGACCGGCAATGGAACGCCGTGGCTCGGCCTCCCTGGCAACCGACCGGCAGCCGGGGCATGGCGTGGCCGAACAAAGCAGAGCGTCGCAGGGCAGTGCAACGGCAGGATTGGCAGGTACGGGCTTGTTGTGCACAGGAGCGGCGTAGGATCGAAAGGCAGTAGGGCGTGGGCTTGGGTGGTAACGCAATGCAAACGGTATGGTTCGGCAGCATTGGCAGGTACGGGCTAGCAAGGGTTGCAGATGCTGGTAATGTATCGGCAGCACCGGAGAGCCGTGGTGTGTCTAGCAGTGAAGTGACGTGGCAGCATCGGCCAGGTCTGGATCGTAAAAGGGTAGGTCGGCAGCGACATGGCAGAAAGGCATCGGCAAGCGTCGGACAGGACGTGTAGCCAAGGAAGGTCCCGCCGGGGAAGGGCAGCAGAGGAAAGGATGGGACCGACTTGTCGGTTCAGCGGCCCGGCTGGGCGTGCGACGCCTCGGCATGGAATGGGTCGGACCGGCAGCAAAGGAAAGGAAAGCGTCGCATGGAACGGAGGGATGGCGCGGCAAGAGCGAGGCAGAAATGGACAGGCGGCTTCGGAGCAGCGTGGCGGAGCTAGGGCGAGGCAGCAAAGGAAAGGTAGCCGACGAGTGGCTAGCTCGGGCGCTGGATTGGCAGCAGAGCATAGGCGACGGGCGGCGCGGAGTGACCAGCACAGCAGTGGCATTGGCAGCATCGGCTGGCGTAGCCAGGCAAGGCAGATGGCTAGGAATGGCAGCACAGGAAAGCAATGGCTCGGCGGCGGGCTGACCGCATCGTCGGGGCAGCAGCGGATGGCTTAGGACAGCGGTGTCCGGGTACGGCGAGGCGTCAATTGGCAGCACCGGACAGGTTAGGTTGGTCCGCGTAGGAATGGTCGGCAGCGGCAGTCAGGGATAGGCATGGCGGGCATCGCAACGGATAGGCAGACTCGGCTCGGCTCTGGGTGGCCTAGGATGGAAATGGCAGCAGAGGATAGGACCGGCGCGCATCCGAAGGCAGCGACAAGGAATGGCAGACGGGGCTCGGTGTGGTTGGGCGCGGTAAGAACGCAGCGGCAGCATTGGGTTGGGTGGGCCAGCGTTGGCACGCGCAGGCAGGCAAGGGCAAGTACGGGCTCTGAGCGGTTCGGCAGCAATGGCAGAAACAGGAGCGAGACAATGATCATCGGATTTACAGGAACCAGACAAGGAATGTCCCCGGAGCAGCGCCGTGCCGTCGAGGCGCTGCTCATTCGGTTTGACCCCGACGCAGTCGTGCACGGCGACTGCGTTGGCGCAGACGCGGAGTTCGATGCGATTTGCGAATTGTTCGATATCAGCCGTCGCATTCGGCCATGCAATCTCGAAGATATGCGTGCGCACAGCGAGCGGCGTGGAGCGCAGCCGGTTGCTGTGGCGCAGGCGCCGATGGTGCGCAATAGGAATATCGTGCGTGAGGCGGACCTGTTGATCGCTTGTCCGCTCGGGCCAGATCCAGTGGTCAGCGGAACCTCTCTCAGAGGCCAAGGCACTTGGGCAACGGTGGGGTTCGCACGCTCGGTGCATCGTGACGTCTACGTGGTGGAGCGCAACGGAACGGTCATCGAGGAAATCAGTGACGAGCACGGGTTGAGGACCATCGAACAGATGGAGCTGCGCCTCCCCGCAGAAGAGGGAGCTTGACCATGCCAGCGGCTGGCGGTAGAGAGCCCGACTCTCTCATGGCAAAGCTAATCAGTCTCGACGAAGACACGTGCATCATGGCCGACGACTTGGCTCGCTGGTCCGGTTTGGACAGGAGCGCGGCCGTGCACCAGGCAATCAAGCTCGTTTGGTACGCGACCACGGTGCGGGACGCGACGCTGAAGAAGTGGCTGCTCGTGATGCAGCGGGCCCGCGGCATCGCGGAAGGGCCTAGGGGCCACGCGTGACCTTCGCAAAGATATCACCTGTCAGTCCCCCGCATTCGTTCGACTGCTGTCCGTTGCTGGTCATCGACCGGACAACTTTGCGGAGCGCAGGGCGTTGCATGGTGCTCTTGCGAGACGGCAACGTTTGCCAGGACCACGGCGACGTGACCATCGCCGTCGAGCGCTACAAGAACGGCGGCGGGTACCTGACTGACATGGAGCTGGAGGCGCTGACGGATCCAAACAACAAGCCGACAGGGCTGCGCAAGGAAGGCGACCGGCTCGTGTGCGACGAATGTGCGGGCTTTCCGAGCTATCCTCCTGACTGCAACGACAACAGCTGCGTCTCGGCCTTCCACAAGCACGGCATGCGCACGAATGGCGGCTGTCGCTGCCATGAGCGCGACTTGCGCGTAGCGCTCCGGTGGTGGCGGCACCACACCGACCAGAAGCTACTGGCCGGAAACGCCAAGAAGCACGCTGCGCTCTTGGAAAAGGACGTCGCAGCCGGCTCTCCCAGCGCACGCATCGAGCAGCTTGAGGTCGAGCTGAAGGTCGGCCGCGACATGGCCATGCGATGGCACGCCTACGCCAGCGCGCGCCGCGCCTCTGCGAAGGCACTCGAATCAATCGCCAAAGACGGCGACGTCATCTGCGGATGGCTGAATGGCGGTGCGCCGTGATGATTCGCGCCCGTGTCCAGTGCGCTTCGCCCATCAGCGACGAGGAACAGTGCGAGGGCGAGATCAGGATCGTGCCAATGGAGCACGCAGATCATGCGAGTGACGCTGCGACAATTTGCGAAGTTCTGAAGCGTTCGCTGCCACAAGCGACGTTCTATCGGCTTCTGTGCGAAATGCTGCGCTCGGCACCGGTGATGTACATCGGGCCGACTGACGCAGGGAAGGCGAAATAATGGCACGGCTTGGCAACTGGATGCAGACGGTCGGCGGTCGCGCCTTCTACCCGCTCGATCCAAGGACCGAGGACATCGACATCCGTGACATCGCTCACGCGTTGTCGATGTTGTGTCGGTTTGGTGGCCACTCCCAGATGTTTTATAGCGTCGGCGAGCACTCGGTTCGCGTGTCGCGCGCCATCCGTGAAGATGGCGGCACCGTCGGCGAGCAGTTTGAAGGTTTGATGCATGACGCAGCTGAGGCCTATGTGGGCGACATGGTGTGGCCGCTAAAGACGGCGCCAGAGGCGAGTGGTTACAAGCGCATCGAGAAACTCGTTGAGTACGCCATCGCCGAACGGTTCAGCCTGCCGACGGAGCAGTCGCCCATCGTTAAGCGGTTCGATCTCGTGCTTTTGAGCACGGAGAAGCGTGACCTCATGTGCGCTGGTCCAGGCCACATACCTGGCGCCAACCGGGAAGCGAGTGCTGCAAGAGAAAAACTTGGAGCGTGGCACAGCGACAAGTTCGCGCCGCTGGCGGATAGGATTTCTCCCTGGGCGCCAGCTGTTGCCAAGGGCAAGTTTTTGGACCTGTTCTTCGACCTCCGAGGCGTGAAGTGACCTACCGCTGCGGGATTGGTCTTGGGCTCCCGCTGCCGCCTCAGCACCCGCACTTTTCGTGCGATGGAGGTTGCGGCGCGGTCTACCGGATTCAAGGACGTGGCGCTGGCGGCAACATTGCGCCCGAATGGTTTCTCGACGGCAAGGCGCCACGTGGGTGGACGAAGGTGAAGATTACCGACGACGTCTCCCGACACTTCTGTCCGAAGTGTCGCCATCAGGCAACGTGAGCGTCCCACTGGTAGGTGAACCACGTGGCATCAACGCCACCGAAGTGGAATGTCCGACATGCGACGCCTGGGTCGGATGGGCCTGCGGAACGTGTCACGCCGACGGTGTTCACAGAACGAGATTGCGTGCCGCTTTGGCGAAGCGCGGATACATCGAAAGCGGTGCGCTTGGCGCGTTATGCCGTTGGCTGTCCGTTCTTTTTCGACCTGCGTGACCAGTACTACTGGGATTTGGTTCCTGGCTACCGCAACGTGTTCGTCCGCCGGGAGCGCGGAGCAGAGCCCCTCAACTGGGTCCCTCCGACGGAGTCGATAGAGGTGGTGCAGCTTCCTGCCGCGGCATCGGCGAAGCGGAAGCCGGGTCGGCGTGGTATGATTGGTAAGGGAAACAAATGACGTTCGAGCAAGCAGAACCGTTGGTTGGACGCGAAATCTTCACCTTCAAGGAGGACGGCGTATGGGTCGCGTGCTGGCGCCGATTCGACGTCGTTACGCAAGGAAATAGCGAGGAAGATGCCGTCGACAGGTTGTTTGCGTGTATCGCCCAGCAAGCGATTGGTGATGCAGAGCTTGGCAACCTGACGTCGTTCGGCTCTGCGCCGCTTGTCCCGGCGTCGTTGCTCAATCACTGGAAGGAAGAGCATGCCAAGTCGCACGGAGCCTAGCGCGGCCTCGTCGAAGCGTAGCGGTCCCTCGCCCACCCGCCGCCGACGAGCGCAAAGCCGGTCCGCTGGGGGATGAGCCGAACGGCCCGGTCCGCGGCGCACTTCGGGCAGCTCTTCTGAGGCGCCGCCGTGATGCGTTGCTCGGCTTCCCATTCGTGCGTGCAGCCTTCGCAGCGGTACTCGTAAACCGGCATTTCTTCGCGAGCTTAGCGCTTGCCGCCGCTGGTGCAAAGCGTTAGGTTCCGTCGATGATTGCATACCTCGGCGGGCTGCTAGTCGGACTGGTTCTTGGCTGGCTGTTTCGCTCTTTATTTGCGAAGCGGGATGGGAGCTTTCTCGAATCGCTTGTGCCTTGGCTTGGCGTTTTGCTGTTGCTGAGCGCATGCATCCCGGCGAAGGCCGACCGCGCGGCGCCGACTGCGTCTGCCGTTGCCGCGCTCGCGAGCGCAACAGGTTCTGGCGACGCCTGTGAGGTCCAGCTTGCCCGCTGCGCCGCCGGTTGGAACTACGAGACGGAGCGCTGCAGAACGAGTACGTCAGCGGCACCGGCAGCCGATAGCGCTAAGCCCATCCAGAAGTGGCTGGCAACTGGCGATGGGAGCGCATTCTCAGCCAGCAGTGCTATCCCGAGCGCTCAGCCTGCGCCCGCGCCCGTGTGGAAGCAGGTCGACGATCTCGACGCGCTGCTCGGCACCTGGATCGATCACGAGCACGGCGATATGAGCGTCAATGGCGAGCTGGTGATGGGCGGCGTCCGCGTCGTCTTCAAGAAGAACGGCAAGAAGCAAAAGACGCCCTACTCGTTCTCTTTCTGGGCGCCGAGGCCGGGCCACGACAATAGCAAGACCGTCTCGGGCGGCTGCGGCTTCTACAGCGAGCTGCACCCAGGGAATTGGCGTGCGGCGTACTGTTCCGGGTACGACCACGGCACCAGCATCGCAACGCACCTGAAGCTTGAATCGGATGGCAAGAAGCTCCGTCTCGACCTCGACAACTGGCTGCTCGCAACCTTGGTGAAGCCGTGAGCCTCGGCAAGAAGGTCGACGCGTTGTTCGCTGACGTGGCCGAGGCGCTCGGTCGGATGGGCGAAGAGCCGGCAGAGCCAGAGCCCCCATCAACTGCCGAGCAGGAACTCATCGTGCTGCGTGCTGAAGCGGAGACGCTGCGGCGCATCAACGGCGAGTACTTCGCGCTCATCGAGATGATGGAAAAGCAGCGCGAGGAATGGAAGACAATGTTCTTCACGGCGAGCGCCGAGCACGGCACTGCTCAGCGCATGCTGAACACCATCATCGCGGAGTGCTCTGGCCTCTTGCGAAATTCGCTGCGGCAGCTGAACCACTTCCGAAGCGCCGCAGGCCTCGAACCGGTCGTGAACCCGAAGGTGCAAGGCAAAACGCTGGAGGAGCTGCCGACCGCTCTGCCCGAGGACTACGCGCAGCGCATGCGAGACCTGGTCTCATCGGCGATGAAGCAGACCGATGGCAAGGCAGAGCGTGAGCGCGTGATCGAACGAATCAGCGCGAAGGACGCGTAGGGCGCTTGTCCACCAACGGCATCAAAGTCGTCTTCAAAATCACCTACCCGAACGGAAAAATCTATGTCGGCAAAGACCTCACCGACACGACCGTGTACATGGGCAGTCCGAACGAAACGCTGATCGGCGTTGACTTCACGCCAGAGCAGCGTCGCGATTTCGTTTTGCGCAAGGAAATCCTTTGGGAGTCCTTGTTCGCGACCGCTTCGCAAGTTGCGCAAAAAGAGGTCGAACTGATTCGTCTTTTGCGGTCGAACGACCCGGCTGTCGGCTACAACCGCTGGCCTAGGTTTACTGCTTCGCGAAAATAATTTCTTGACGGCTTCGCGAAGCCGTATATGCTGACCGTCGAGTAACAGCCGCTTGCCGTTTCCGGACCTTCGTTCGAGCGGGGCAAGCGCACACTGTGCGAAAGCGCACGGGTGCGTCCCCGATGCCGAAGGCCTTAGCCAAGAAAATCACGCGTAAGCAGGCTCGTTCTTACACGAGCACTGTTCCGAACCCCATCGGGGTGACGGCCATTTCCTCGGTCAACGGCCGAGGAGCTTACGCGCGTCGGTACGCGGCCACTCGACAAATCCTCGAAGGCGCAAAGCGCTCTCGGAAGCGGAAAGGGAGAGAAATGGTCGCCAACCGGAAGCGTCGCACTGGCAAAAAGCGCGTGCTGAGCGCCAAACAGCGCGCAGCGCTCGCGAAGGGCCGTGAGGCTCTGAAGCGAAAGATTTGCCCGCCTGGTCAGAAGCGTCGCCGTCGGCGCGCTGCGACTGGCGCCTACGCTGCGTTGAAGTCGAAGCGTGCAAGGCGCACCCGGTCGGCGCCGAAGAAGCGGCTTCCGAGCTTCTTCCCGAGCTGGGCCGTCGCCAACCGTCGTTCGAAGCCTGCCAAAAAGAAACGCCGCGCCAAGAGTCGTAGCCGTACGTACGGCCGCGGTCGCTACCGTGCGCTCAGCGCTCGCGTCGGTAGCCGTGTCATGCCGACGTACGTGTACACCACCCGCAAGGGACGTACGCGAAAGATTCCTGATTTCGCTCTGGCCGGCTATCGCAGCCGTCGCGAGCTGAAGAAGGTCCAAGCTTCCCCAGGAAGCCGCCGCGGCGTTGCCGCGCGCAAGCGGTTCGATCGCCTCTACGACCGCCGCAAGAAGGCCGCCGATCGCGTCAGCGCTCGGATTCTGGCCGGCAAGTATCCGTTCACGCCGAATGCACGTCGCCGTCGGCGCTCACACACCATCACGTCGTTCAGAGACTGGGAGCAAAACATGCTCGCAAATGCACGCAAGAAGAAGAGCAAGAGTCGTCGCAAGCGCGGTCGGCGCGTTGGCGGCAAGAAGAGCCGCGTGGTGCGCTACAAGCACCCGGTCAAGGCGAATCGTCGCATCAAGAAGCGGCGTCATCGCAAGGTTCGTCGTCACGCGCGCCGCAACCCGATGCTGCAGGCTGCCGCGAATCGTCGTCGCACGAAGCGTCGTCGTCGCCATGTGCGCCGCAACCCGCTGATGCAGGCTGCCGCGAACAAGCGTCGGACGCGCCGTCGTCGTCGTCATGCTCGGCGCAACCCGCTGATGCAGGCGGCAGCGAACCGTCGTCGCACGCGGCGCCATCGCAAGGTTCGTCGCCACGCGCGCCGCAACCCGATGTTG
>Ga0334722_10000939_pt1 | contig 39289 bp, 32 predicted proteins | sample C3_bottom_MG_FD_207210 | JGI IMG/M metagenome (GOLD analysis project Ga0334722, IMG submission 207210) | Sediment microbial communities from Yellowstone Lake, YNP, Wyoming, USA - C3_bottom | ecosystem: Environmental > Aquatic > Freshwater > Lake > Sediment | place: USA: Wyoming | collected...
TGAGGATCAAAACCTTTTCTTCGGGCGTGTAGTTGTGGCGTTTCTTCTTTTTCATGGACTTTTCCTCCGTTCGAGTAGTGTAACTCAAATCGGCTAAAAGTCCAGTTCACGCTGAGCCAAAACAAATGTAATTGCCGTTGCGGCCACTGATTCCTCCGACCTGATGGCGGACTTCTCGAATTTCGGACGCCGTACCGTGTCCGTAGGGGCGCCGGGCGTCGAGGTCATGAGCACACTTCCGGCGGAAAATTACTGGGGTATCACGGGAGGCTACGGCAACCTTTCAGGGACATCCATGGCCGCTCCCCACGTCACCGGGATCGCCGCGCTGCTGAAAGCCGCAAACCCGGCAAGGGACTGGCGGGCGATAAAGAACCTGATACTGGCCGGTGGAGACAATACCGCTTCTGAAACCGGAACCACGATGACGGGCAAGAGGGTAAATGCATACGGAGCGGCCGCATGCAGCGCCAAAAAGGTCATTTCCGGCCTGAAGCCCGGACCGCTGGCTATCGGACTGCCGACGGCCATACAGGTCCTGAGCATCAATTGTGAAGCCCCGGCCGGCCCGGTTGCGGCGACAGTTTCGAGCGGCGGTTCCTTCAGCCTGTCTGATGACGGTGTCGCCCCCGATATGGCGGCAGGGGACGGCATTTTCACCGCGTACTGGACGCCCGCTCGGATGAACGACCAGATAACGTTCACCTCGCCCGCGGGAACGGACACGATGGCGGTCGAGGTCGCCCCCTTGACCATACTCAGCTACGATTTGCCGACAGCCATGACAGGGACTTATTATTCCGTTAACCTTGAGGCCGCGGGAGGCGCCGTGCCATATACCTGGTCCGTGAGCTCCGGAACTTTCCCCGCAGGGCTGACACTCAACCCGGCAACGGGCGAGTTGTCCGGCACTCCTCAGACACATGAAAGGTTCTATGTAACAGTTCAGGTGACGGACGCAATGGGAACATATGTCACCCAGCCGGTCTGGGGTTATGTCGTAGACAAGTACGAATGGCTGCGGAGTTATATGCTCGATACCACCGATATCTATGATGGAGCAACCGGTATCGCGGCGGATTCGAACGGCAACGTATTCGTAACCGGCGCCGACAGATACAGTACAGATCCCTGGAATATGTTTTCGTCCGCTGTCACCGTAAAATACGATGCCGCCGGGAACCTCCTGTGGGCCAGGACTTACGACACCGGATATTTCGCCCAGGCCGAGGCAATAACCGTGGACAACCATGGGAACGCATACGTGGCGGGGTATTACTATAACGACCTCCAGAGTTTCGACTGGTTTGTCCTCAAATACGATCCCGCGGGCAACCTCGTAATGACCATTACCTACAGTGCAACCGGCGAGGATAAGGCCTACGGCATTGCCGTGGACGGATCAGGCAACATCTATGTCACCGGTTCGACCACCGGCAGAAAACGCAAGGACATCCTTACGATCAAGTACGACTCCACCGGCCGCCAGAAATGGGCAAAGACCCAGAGCACCGGCAACGACGAGGAGGGAAGGGCTGTCGCAGTCGACGGAAGCGGAAACGTGGCCGTTGCGGCGGCCGCCAGCAACGGGACGGACAACGATATTCAGATCATCAAGTACAATTCCAGCGGGAAGGCGCTCTGGTTAGGGATGCAGTACGGCGCGGGCAATGACACTGTCACAGGTGTGGGCTTTGATGCTTCGGGCAATTTATACGTGGCCGGCACGACATATTGGGGCGAACCCAACAATGAGAACAGCGACACTCTGATCGCGAAGTACAACCCTTCAGGGCAGGTCCTCTGGTCGAAGATTCTCAATCTGGGTGGATTGCACGATTACGCGAGCGGGCTCGCAGTGGCCCAGAACGGCAATTTCTATCTGTCCGTGAGCGGATACAAGATCGAGATCGGGGATTCGATCGCGTACAAGTTCGATTCGTCAGGAAACGAAATCTGGTCGAAAGTATTCACCGGAGCAGGTCCAACGACAGGTATCGCTCTTGACAATGCGGGGGCTTTGTACATCGGCGGCACAGTCCAGTGGACCCCCTTCGTTCCGGAGTATTTCGTCATCAAGTACCAGGATTTGCCGTAAAGCAATTTCTTTTTTTTAAAAAAGGGGGATGGCCCGTCCGGCCGTTCCCCTTAAAAAAATAGATACTGTCAAAAGTTTTATCAAAACCGGAGAGGCCGGTATGAAACCGCCATCGATGAAATCGTTTGAGGGTAAGCTACGGGCAATCCGCTATTTTATCTAAAAGCAGGTCATTCCCGAGGGTTTAATCGGGAATCTGGTTTATTGAATTAGTTAAGACAAACCATATCCCCGATAGAAGCACTCGGGGACGACAGATTCTATGGGGGAGGAAACAAGGAAAGCAATTAAGATGGTGTAATTCAAGCAGTTCACCGTGCGCTCTGTGGTTAGAATTTGACAATACGAAAAAATAAAAAAGGAGATAAAGATGAATCGATTGATGAGATGGTTATTTCTGTTATTATTCGCCTTTTCGTGTATTTCTCCGTATGCGGCAGTTGCGGGCGGGCCGGATGAGCCCGGCGGCAAAATTTCGAAGCAGGATAAAAAGTTCAAGGAAGGCGAAATACTGGTGAAGTTCAAGGCCGGAATCCCGGAGCTTCAGAAAGACAAGGTCCACGCGGGATTGGGGTCCTTGAAGCTCAAGGATTTTTCCATGCTACGTATCCAGCACGTGAAACTGAAACCCGGCATGGGCGTGGAAGAAGCTATCGCGCTTTATCGGACAAGCCCCTTTGTGGAATACGCAGAACCGAACTACATCGTTTCCACCATGCAATACCCCAATGACCCCAGCCTCAGCGAATTGTGGGGCCTCAACAACACCGGACAGACCGGCGGGACGCCGGGCGCCGATATCAGCGCGCCAGAAGCGTGGGACCTTACAACCGGAAGCAGCTCCGTGGTTGTTGCGGTAATCGATACAGGAGTTGATTACACTCACCCGGACCTTTCCGCGAACATCTGGAACAATCCGGGAGAAATCCCCGGCAACGGTATTGATGACGACGGAAACGGCTGGGTGGATGATGTTCATGGCATAGACGCGGCCTACGGCGACGCCGATCCCATGGACGACAACAACCACGGCACCCACTGCTCCGGCACGATCGGCGCATCCGGCAACAACGGTATCGGTGTTGCGGGTGTGAATTGGAACGTAAAGATCATGGCGCTCAAGTTCCTGGACTCAGGCGGCTATGGGTCCCTCGATAACGCCATAACAGCCCTCGAGTACGTCCGGGCCATGAAGCTCCGGGGCGTGAACATCGTGGCCACGAGCAACAGCTGGGGCTGCCAGGACTGCTATTCCCAGGCGCTGGCCGATGCGATCGATGCGCAGAGGGACATCCTTTTCATCGCCGCGGCAGGGAACAGCTCGGTGAATAACGACAATGGCGCGTTTAGCCCGGCCGGTTATTACCTGCCGAACGTCATTGCAGTGGCCGCCACGGACCACAACGATAATAAGGCGTCATTCTCGAATTACGGAAAGAGGAGCGTGCAGGTCGGGGCGCCGGGAGTGAATATCCTGAGCACAACGAGGAACAATACCTACAGCTCCTTTCAAGGGACCTCGATGGCTGCTCCACATGTAACCGGGCTCGCCGCGCTTATCAAGGCGCAGGATGGGACGAGAGACTGGAGGTCAATAAAGAACCTGATCCTTGCGGGCGGTGATAATACCTCCGCCATGAGCAATTATACCAGCACTGGAAAGCGGATCAACGCCCTCGGCTCGATGACCTGCGCAAACAGGCCGGTCTTTGCGGTGCTGAAGGACGGCTATGGCGCCGGGATCGGGATACCCACGACCCTCTCAGCCCTCAGCATTGATTGCGACAGGCCTGTCGGCCCGGTCAGCGTCACTCTGCAGGACGGACGAGTCCTTGCCATGTATGATGACGGGCTCGGCCCCGACCTCGCGGCCGGTGACGGGGTCTTTTCGTGCTCATGGACGGCAACGGCCGAAGCAGAGACCCTCACAATCGCATCGCCCCTGGGGTCCGAGACGTTCATTGTCCCGATCGCTCCGATCGCGATCACAACCACCGCGTTGAGAGAAGCAAAGGTCGGGGTCCAATACAATGAGACACTGCTCGCATCGGGAGGCGCGGCCCCCTATACCTGGTCGATAATTTTCGGAACGCTCCCGACCGGTCTAAGCCTTAACAGCGCGACGGGAGAGCTCTCCGGTATTCCGACAAGTTCGGGCGCTTTCGGCTTGACCTTCCAGGTGACCGACGGAGCCAAGAGATCCGATGTAAGGACGTTCGGCCTGTTCGTGAGCGACTATGACTGGACAAGGATGCAGCCCGGAGAAGGCGCAACCGGAGTTGCGGTTGATGGAAACGGCAACTCATACGTGACCGGATCTGCATTCAACGGAGCGACCCAGGATGTGAAGCTTATAAAATTCGACCCAACGGGAAATATCGTCTGGACCCGGACATATGACTCGGGCTCGTACGAATACAGCCGCGGCATCGCCCTCGACGCAAGCGGCAGCATATATGTGACCGGCACAAGGACGAACGCATCCTCAAATGACTGCCTTACCCTCAAATACGACGCCGCCGGCACGCTGCTGTGGGCAAAGACCTACGACGGCGGCTCCGATGATCAGTCCTACGGCATCGCCGTGGATACCGCCGGGAACGTATACATCGCCGGATATACCTATACCACCCGGAACCAGTACGACTATCTCGTGATCAAGTACAATTCGACCACCGGAAAGGCGGCCTGGACCAAGACCTATAACGGCGGCGCTTTTGAATACGCCTACGGCATAGCCGTGGACGGCAGCGGCAATGTGTATTTGACCGGCACGTCCAACAGCAGCGGAACGGAAGACTATCTGACCGTAAAATTTTCTTCCTCAGGCCGGGTGCTATGGGCGAAGAAGTACGACACAGGCGCGAACTGCTATGACCGCGCCAGGTCTGTTGCCGTTGACGCCGCCGGCAACTCCTACGTATTCGGATACTATCTGAACATGTCGACCTACGCAAGTCAATCCCGCATGGTCAAGTACGACTCCGGAGGGAATCTTGCGCTTGACCTCCTGTTCGACTGGAATATAAATGACGAGCCGGCGGGCATTGCCGTGGACGGGAATGGGTACATTTACCTCACGACAAGCTCGCTGAACGGCGGGTATGCCTTTACCGCGAAGTACGATCCGGCCGGAAACCAGGTCTGGAAGAGCAAGTACCAGCCGTCCGGATACGCGACTTCCGCGAGCGGGATCGCCCTGAGCGGCACGGGAGACATCTTCGTATCCGGCTCAGCAGTGGACTACGTATACGACAGCAGGTACTTCCTGCTCGTCAAATACTGATTTTATCTGAAAGTACAGTATTTGCCATAGCAGAACTTTTTCAAAAGGGACGGCCGTCAGGCCGTCCCTTCTTCATTTGTATTTTATGAAGAAGAACAATAAATATCTTGACTGCTCCCGGATTCTTCAGTATCCTATCAAGTAATATTAATATGATTATAAGTTGTGAAGCTAAAAAAACGGGGAGGGTCACGATGAGAACCAGGAGCGCGGTGATATCATTAATTGTGGCAATATTTGCAGCCCTTGCAGTGGTTTCATGCGGCGGGGGTGGTGGAGGCGGAGACACAACGGGCGGCAACAATACCAACACGGACACGACAGCCCCGACAGTTCCGTCTAATGTCCAGGCAACGGCGACATCATTAAGTTCGATGGCGCTTTCCTGGGACGCAGCAACCGATGCAGTCGGTGTTGCGGGTTATAAGATTTACCGGGGCGGGACTTATTTAAAATCAGTTGCGACCACTACCTCTTCGGATTACAGCCTTACCGCCTCCACTCAGTATTGTTATACGATATCGGCTTACGATGCCGCGAACAATGAATCCGGCCAGAGCGCGCAGTCCTGCGCCACGACCGGGTCCGCGTCCGATACCACCGCGCCGACGGTCCCGACCGGACTGACAGCCGCCACGGCCTCGGACAGCCGGATAAATCTTTTCTGGACCGCTTCAACCGATAATGTCGCCGTCTCGGGATACAAGATCTACCGCGGGGGGGGCACATTCTCATATATAAAATCAGTCGCCACAACGACCGCGTCTGACACCGGGCTTACCGCTGATACCTATTATTGTTATTCCGTCTCGGCCTACGATGCTTCGGGCAACGAATCCGCGATGACTGCGCAGACATCGCAGGCCTGCGATCTGACGTCGGCGGCAACCAGCACCACCGCTCCACCGGTCCCAACGGGACTGCATGTGACACCCGTGCTGTCGAGCCAGATGACCGTTACCTGGTCCGCATCCACAGGGGCCTGGGGATATCACGTTTACCGGGACGGGACACTCGTAGGAACAGATGCAGTCAATACAACCAGTACTACGGACTCCGGGCTCACCGCTTCGACCCAGTATTGCTACTCCGTCTCCGCACTATCTAATACAGGCCACGAATCGGCGCAGTGCACCCAGGTCTGCGCCACGACCGGGGCCGCGTCAGACATCAGCGCACCGACGGTTCCTGCCGGATTGACGGCCATAGCGGGTTCGTCGAAAAACGTAACTCTTTCCTGGACGGCATCGACCGATAATGTCGGGGTGCTGGGATATAAGATCTACAAGGACGGGACCCTATTGAAGTCGGTGACGACAACATCAACGACGGATACCGGACTCACGGGCGGCGCCAACTATTGTTACACCGTCTCGGCCTATGACGATTCAGGCAATGAATCCACACAGAGCACGCAGGCGTGCGTAACCATTTTCTGGACGCCCACTGAGTCCCTTACTAATCCGCCATCATGGAGGGCCGCTCACAGCGCTTTCTGGACCGGGACAAAGATGCTGATCTGGGGCGGGTCTGACGATGCCGCCTATGATTCAACGAAAGCCGGAGGGATCTACGACCCGGCTACGAACCTGTGGTCGGCAATGTCAACCACGAATGCTCCGACTGCGAGGCGCTACCACAGTGCCGTCTGGACCGATACCAAGATGCTGATCTGGGGCGGATATAATGGAACCACCCAGGTCAATACCGGGTATTTGTATGACACGGCATCGAACGTCTGGTCCGCGATGTCCACGACGAACGCGCCCTCTGCAAGGTATAATCAGGCCACTGTCTGGACAGGGACAAAGATGATCGTCTGGGGCGGGTATGCATATTCCGGCACCACCAGTTACTATCTTAATGACGGGGCGATCTATGATCCGGCAACAGACCTGTGGTCTGCGATGTCCACGACGAACGCGCCCTCTGCAAGATATAATCACACCGCGGTCTGGACCGGATCGAAGATGATTGTCTGGGGCGGCCGATCTTTGGGCGGCAATTTTGCTGACGGGGCCGTGTACGACCCCGCCGCGGACACCTGGACTCCCCTGTCCGCCACGAATGCTCCGGCGGCGAGATATAATCACACCGCTGTCTGGACCGGGACGAAGATGATCGTCTGGGGCGGTTATGGCACCGGCAACTTCAATACCGGGGCAGCGTACGATCCGACCTCTGACACCTGGACCCCTCTGTCAACAACGAATGCGCCGGCCGTTAGGAGTTACCATACCGCGGTCTGGACCGGCCAGAAGATGATTGTCTGGGGCGGCAAGGGCGACTATACGATCTACGGTTACAGCGTTAATACCGGAGGAGTCTACAACCCAACGACAGACACCTGGTCCGCCACTCCCACGGACGGCGCGCCGTCTAAAAGATATTTCCATTCAGCGGTCTGGGCCGGGGACAAGATGATCGTATGGGGTGGATGGGACGGGGTCGTCAATAGTTTAGTTACCGGTGGCATCTTGTACGGTCAGTAGGCCTACGAAATCCTGCCCGATGTCTTCTCGCACGGCGGGATGTTTTCGGTACTGATAAAAATACAGGGTGGTTTATTCCGCCCAAAGCCATTCTGCCCGGGGTCCTGATGGACTCCGGGCATTTTTGTGTAACCCCCGCGTACTGTCTTGACAGCGCGCTGTCGGACGGATATAGTTACTTTATCCCAGGTCCGTTCCATGCATCGTAAAAAGGCAGACAACCGCAGTTCATCAAATATCCCATCTTTCCCTCTGTGAGGTGACCTATGGACCGAAGAGAGTTTTTGAGGCTGGCAGCACTGACCGGCGCGGGAATGGTGCTCCCCAATGGATTAAGAACTCTCGCCGGGGCGGCGGAGATCTCAGGACCACCAGACCTTGTGGTGGCCCATGGCGCGTCGCCCGAACAGACCGTGCAGGCAGCCATTAACGCCCTGGGCGGGATCAAAAAGTTTGTCTCCCGCGGAGACATAGTGGTGATCAAACCGAATATCGGCTGGGACCGCACACCGGAGCAGGCGGGGAACACCAATCCCGAGGTCGTGGCCGCCGTGGTGAGGCTCTGCTTCGAGGCAGGGGCGAAGAAAGTAAAGGTCTTTGACCGGCCCGTGAACGATCCGCGGCGCTGCTATGTCCAGAGCGGCATCGCGCCGGCGGTTGCGGCGCTGGGCGCGGAAGCGGATTATATGGACGACCGGAAGTTCAGGGACATGGACCTCAACGGCCAGGCGCTCAAGTCCTGGCCGCTCTATACCGATATCTTTGAAGCAGACAAGGTGATCAATATCCCCATTGCAAAGCATCATGGGCTTGCCAAGCTCACGATGTCCATGAAAAACTGGATGGGAGTCATGGGCGGGTCGCGCAGGCAGATCCATCAGAAACTGGACGAGAGCCTTGTCGATCTCTCCCTGAAGATCAAACCCACACTCACGATCCTCGATGCCGTGCGCATTCTTACGGCAAACGGTCCACAGGGCGGGAGCCTCGCCGATGTGAAGAAGCTCGATACCATCGTCGCCGGCGTGGACCAGGTGGCGATAGATTCCTTCGGCGCAACGCTGTTCGGCATGAAGGGGAGCGACCTCGGGTACGTGCGGATCGCGCACAAGCTCGGCCTGGGCCAGATGGATCTGAACAAGATAAGGATCAGGAAGATCAATGTTTAGCGACGGATTATTCACCTCCCCTGTCCCCACTTGGCAAGGAGGGGAAACCCCTCTTGTGTTTCCCCCTTACGAAGTGGGGTATAACTCGCTACTATGCAAAATATTCGACGAATGACTCAAGGCCTCTTCCTGCTCCTGTTCCTCTTCCTGTTCATCCAGACAGAGTCGAAAGGGAATGACGAACTTGGATACCCGGTCAGGCTGTTCCTGGATTTCGACCCGCTGATTCTGGTAACCACGCTCCTTTCAGCCCATGCCGCGGCAAAAGCCTTCACCTTTTCCCTGATCACCATTGCCGTCACGCTCCTCTTCGGCAGGGTATTCTGCGGATGGGCCTGCCCGCTCGGCACGCTGAACAACCTCGCGGGCTCGATACGAAAGAAGCGGCCGGTCGGCATGTATGCGAAGCTGTACAGGGTCAAATACTATATTCTGATCACGCTGCTGGTGTCCGCGCTGTTCACGCTCCAGCCCGCGGGCATCGTGGACCCGCTTTCCCTGCTCATCCGGTCCTTCTCGGTCACGGTCTTTCCATTGTTCAACTATGGCGTGCGGTCTGTCTTTGACACGTTCTATACAGCGAACCCGCTCGGTCTTGCAAGGCTGACCGAGCCGGTCTACAGCGTGTTGAAAAAAACCGTGCTGACCTTTGACCAGTCTTTGTACAGCCAGAGCCTGTTCATCGGCGGTATCTTCCTGGTCGTGCTCGGCCTGAATTTCATCGAGAAGCGGTTCTGGTGCAAGTACCTTTGTCCGCTCGGAGCATTCCTGGGTATACTTTCCCGCTATTCGCTTCTGAAGCGGTCCGTGAGCGAGGGCTGTACGTCCTGCGGCGCCTGCGCCACCGTGTGCCAGGGGAATGCCAAACCTGATGCAAAGGAACATTGGCTGGACACTGAATGTCTTGTTTGCAGGAACTGCGATGACATATGCCCGGAGAACGCGGTGAGCTTCGGGTTCGGAAAAAGATGCGCGGCAACGGGCATGGACCTCGGCAGGAGAAGAGTGCTCGCAGCGATGGTCTCGGGCGTGGTTGCCGTGCCGCTTCTGCGCGCGGTCCCTATAGCGAAGGCCAATGCGCTGGACCCGGTCCTGCTGCGTCCGCCGGGATCGCTCGAGGAAAAAGAGTTTCTGAAACGGTGCGTGAAGTGCGGCGAGTGCATGAAGGTCTGCATCACGAACGGGCTGCAGCCCACGCTTCTTGAAGCGGGCGTGGAGGGCCTCTGGTCGCCCATGCTCGTGCCGCGCATCGGGTACTGTGAGTTCCGGTGCACGCTGTGCGGGCAGGTCTGCCCCACGGGCGCGATCGAGAAACTGTCACTTGAGAAAAAGGCAAAGGTAAAGATCGGCCTTGCCATGATCGACAAAGGCCGCTGCCTGCCCTGGGCCCACGCAACGCCGTGCATCATGTGTGAAGAGGTCTGCCCGACTCCCAAAAAAGCCGTCTGGTTCGAAAAGGCGCGGGTGCGTGACAGGAAGGGAAAGGTCCAGACCCTGCAGCAGCCGAGAGTGGACCTTGAACTCTGCATCGGCTGCGGCATTTGTGAAGCCAAGTGCCCGGTGCTCGGAAGGCCCGCGATTTACGTTTCGAATGTGGGGGAGAGCAGATCAAAGGAGAACCAGCTGCTGTTGCCGTGAGGTCCGGCAGCGGGACATCCTGATGTCTGGCAGAATTCGCCGACTGCGCCAAATTGCAACTAATTGATATATCATCATATTGCTTGACTTACCTTTCTACAAACAATATACTTTTCGCCATTCGCATCAATAAAACATCGTTTTGCATAATAATCTATTAATCCTTCCTTCATTGTTGCGTCCAGCCCATTATTGGGCGTTTTCTCTTTTGAATTCCATACTCCGCAGGTCGCAAGGGGGTAAAAATAGAAGGGAGGTGCCAAATATGTTCTAACGCGGTGATGTGGCTTTAAGAATCCAAATAGCATTTCATTATTACTACCATCTTAAGGAGGAATACCATAGTGAAACATTTCGCGGTTTTAATGATTCTTGTACTTATGAGCTTTGTTGCGGGAACTCCGGCATACGCTGATCTGAATTCCGGCCTGGTTGCCTATTATTCTTTCACGGGAAACGCGAATGACGATAGCGGAAACAACAACCCGGGTATGGTCACCGGGGCCGTATTGACAAACGACCAGTTCGGCGTTCCGAACAGCGCGTATTATTTCGATGGCAGCAGCGCGTACATCCAGGTCCCCTATAATCAAAGCTTCGATGTGACCCCATCGGGTTTCACCGTAGCCAGCTGGTTCAAGGCGGATCCTGCACAGATCGACCCCTCCGGAATCTATGACCTCATCGACAAGTCCCACGGAAGCAACGGAACGTTCGACGACCGGGCCGGGTGGGCGGTCCAATTTTTCAACGGCAACGCAAGCCACTTTGCCGTAGGGACCGGCACGGATTTTTCCTGGAAGGCAGCCGGTTCGAACGATCCATTGCTGGACAACAAATGGCACCATATCACCGGCACCTTCGAGGGGTCACTGATAAAGATCTACATCGACGGCGTTCTGAAAAATACCTTTACGCTGGCCCCGGGCGAGACCCCGGTGTCCAACACGAGGGACCTTTTCATAGGCAGGCATTATGCGCTCGGACGATATTTCCGCGGAGCGATTGACGAGGTCCGGATATATAATCGCGCGCTTGCCGACTCGGAAGTTGCACTGCTCGGCGTCTCGGCCATCTCCGGATGTTTAACTCTTTTTGGCGCTCCGCTTCAAAACGCGCCCGTCAATCTCAAGCAGGACAACGAACAGAAACAAACAACTTTGACGAACACTGATGGATGTTTCGGGTTCAAGGCCATCGTTTCCGGCAAGAGCTTCAAGCTCGACGTACAAGGCCCGGTCGTGCCGTAGCATCCGGCACCAGATTCATTTTTGATTTAATGGAAGGTGATCGAAAAAAAACAGAGGAGGTTTTTATGCGGAACATGAAACTCATTATTATTGTTTTGGCAATGGTCATTTGCGCATTCAGCGTCGATTGCCAGGCAGGGGAACTTTCCGGAATCGGTGGAGACGGGAACCCGTACACCGCGCAATGGACCGGTGCCGACACGCTGCGTCCGACCGCGGTCTATGCCGAGTTTAACGGTCAGCCGTTCATTCACTTCACGCTCAATGACACTGCGTGGCCGAGCGCCGGCTGGGGCATCGAACAGGGCTCGTGGTCCGCAACCTGCGCCGATGGCGGGAGTCTTTCGGGGATCGGCGGAGACGGGAACCGCTACACCGCGCAATGGACCGGGGCCGGGACGCTGCGTCCGACCGCTGTCTACGCCGAGTATATCGGCCAGCCGTTCATTCACTTCACGCTCAATGACACTGCGTGGCCGAGCGCCGAGTGGGGCATTGCACAGGGTTCGTGGTCCATAACCTGCGGTCCGCTGCCGACAGGGGAACTTTCGGGGATCGGCGGGGACGGGAACCGCTACACCGCGCAATGGACAGGAAGCGGGAAGTTGCGTCCGACCGCTGTTTACGCCGAGTATATCGGCCAGCCGTTCATTCATTTCACGCTTGATGACATTGCGTGGCCGAGCGCCGAGTGGGGCATTGCACAGGGCTCATGGTCCGTAACCTGCGCCACTGGTGGGAGGCTTTCGGGGATCGGCGGGGACGGGAACCGCTACACGGAACGATGGACCGGGACCGGGACACTTCGCCCGACCGCCGTCTACGCCGAGTTTAACGGTCAGCCGTTCATTCACTTCACGCTTAATGACGCTGCGTGGCCGAGCGCCGGCTGGGGCATTGAGCAGGGGTCGTGGTCATTAATCTGCATGAGTACAAACTGACCGGCCCCTCTCATTTGAAATGAAGTGAAACAGAACAGGCCTCTGGTGATAGATCAAGAGTATAATAATATTGGAAAGAGGGGGAATAGTATGAGAAGGCTTTTGCTGGTGGTCTTGTTGGGAGGATGTCTGATATCTACAGCCGCGCAGGCCGAGGTCTTCAATGTAGCCTCGCATGCGGACGTGCAGTTGAAGGGAGGAACTTTCTTCGCGGGCGACTATGGCGACGGTTACGTGTCCGCCAAGGAAACCATAGTGGACGGAATATTTCTCCCCTGGGGCAGAGTGTGGGACCAGGGCTCTGTTTGGTGGACCTCAGCTTACGGACAAGATAACTCCATCGAGCTTTCCCTCGGCGGGACGTTTAAGATAGAAAGCTTTATCGTACAGGCGGACGATAATGACGGCTACGAACTCTACTACAGAGACCTGTCCGACAACGCCTGGAAGCTCGCCTGGTATGTCCCCAATTACGATTCCCTGAGCTGGGGAATGACCACGCGGCCCAGCGTTGCTGATAATCAGGAGCGGTACATGCTTCCCGCCCCCATTACCACGGATGCTCTGATGTTCAAGGCGAACTGGGCCGATGCCGACGGATATGTATCGGTGTCCGAAATACAGGCGTTCGGCTCGCCGGTTGCAGGAGTGATAGAAGTTGCGATAGATATTAAACCCGGAGAGACCCCGAACAGCATCAACCGGGCGTCAAATGGTCTCGTGACCGTGGCTGTGCTCAGCACGCCGGACTTCGACGCCGGCACCATAGATCCCGGCACGGTAATGCTAGCAAGCGCGCCGGCGGCCCGGAAACGAAACGGCGAGCTCATGGCCGCGCTCGAGGATGTGAATGGCGACGGATTGCAGGATATGGTTGTCCATATCCATACAGACGCGCTCCTTCTGAGCGATACCGACACGGAAGCTGTATTGGAAGGCAAAACCGCAAGCGGCTTGCCGATCAAGGGCAAGGATTCGGTACGGATAGTGAAGTAACGCGGATGTTCAGGAATAGGGGCAAATGCATGATTTGTCCCTATTCCTTTTTCTCGACGAAGGGAACCAACGGGCTCCCTTCCCATTTTCCCCTTAGCGTATCCCCCCCCCAAAAAAAAAGGCCATCTGGTTCGAAAAGGCGCAGGCGCGTGACAGGAAGGGAAAGGTCCAGACCCTGCGGCAGCCGAGAGTGGACCTCGAACTCTGCATCGGCTGCGGCATTTGTGAAGCCAGGTGCCCGGTGCTCGGAAGGCCGGCGATTTATGTTTCGAATGTGGGGGAGAGCAGATCAAATGAGAACCAGCTGCTGTTGCCGTGAGTTTCAGCGGCGGGACATCCTGAACCGGACCAAAATGAGTGCCCCCCTATACATGCGGTGCAGGCTATTGCTCGCCAACCTTCTCCCCTTTCAAGGGGGAGACTGAGTGGGGGATGGGTTGTCCGCTAAAATATGATCTGCCCCCCATGTAAAAACCAATATATTGAAGAATTCCGCTGAATTGTCAGTGCAATTTTCTTGATAAGAGTGGGATTCTATGATACGCTCGGTTGAAATTGACGAGCAAATTCGCCCCAAATTTCGCCTCGCCATTCCCGGATTATCGTTGTTGGCCATGGGGGATAGCAAATAACAGTTCCCCGTGTTTTATGGGGTATTTTGTCAAGATATCTCTCCCGACAAAGCCCGACTGAATATTCCACCGAGCGCGTCGAGAGGGTCGCTGAGAACCGCGACTCTCTCTCGCCTAAAACGGGAGTTGATTTGATGGCTAAAGCGATAATCATCGGCGCAACATCGGGTATCGGCAAAGAACTTTCAGAGGTTTTATTGCGGGAAGGGTATACGGTCGGGCTTGCCGGCAGGAGAATGCATCTTCTTGATGAACTTAAAGAGAAGTATTCCAACCGCGTTTTTCTGAGGCCCATCGATATCTCTCGGGCTGCTCAGGCAATGGCTGCGCTCGGTGGCGCTTGATCGCATGGCTGTTGAAAAGCATGCCCGATTTCCTGCATAATAAAATATAATCCCGGTGGCATAATCACTGCCGGCGTTTTATGGGAGAGTTTTCATGACCGATCAATTGTTGGAAGGGTATCCCGTGATCATCGACATCCCCGTGGCCTGGGGAGAGATGGATTCGTTTCAACATGTCAACAATGTCGTCTATTTCAGGTATTTCGAAAGCGCCCGCATCCTGTATTCAGAAAAGCTCGGATTGCATAAGTTGAAGGATGATACGGGCATCGGCCCGATCCTCGGCTCGACAAGCTGCAAGTACAAACTTCCCCTCACTTATCCGGACACCGTCTCGGTCGGCGCAAGGATCACCGGCGTTGAAGAGGACCGTTTCTCGATGAAGTACGTGGTGGTGAGCCGTCGCCACAACAGGATCGCGGCGGAGGGAGACGGCGTGGTGGTGATGTACAATTATCGCGAGGCGAAGAAGACCGCTATCCCTGAAGAGATCAGAAAACGGATTGCGGAACTGGAAAAAATGTAGCCGTCCCATGAAAAAACGCAGCGCGAAAATGGTGAGCGCTATCCATCCCGAAAAAATACCGCGTGAGGATTTCCCGACCGATTACCTGCATTGTCGTCGTATATATTGAAAAAGTCCCTATCTCATTGCTTATGGCAGCACAAGTAAACATAAATATACTAAATGATGCAGAATCCCCATGTAAAACAGTAGTTCCGCCTGATATTTCTTGACTCATAAAACTTCCTGCTGCTATAATTTGAGCTCTTTTTGCAAAAACATATTTACGCGATTGCCAGGGGATTCTTTGCGGCCACATGGAGAGCTGAACTTGGGGCAGCGCCATTCCGCTGCGGGTTATTCGGAAAGTAAGGGGGAGGGTCTCAGATGAAAACTGAAGGCGCGGTAGGAAAACACGTTTCACGGGGAATGTTGACAGTTGCCTTTGCAGTCTTGTCCATCTTTTTTGTACTTCCGGTGCATGCGGACACACTTCCAAACATACCGTTATTTACGTATACCGCCGATGCGCTCCCATCATCTGCTGATGGATGGGACAAGGGTTATGCGTCATTCGAGTCAATAGGAGCGCATATCGAAAACGGCGTTCTCCATATTACTGATTTTTATACGTATGGCGGGTCTGCAATCGGTTATTCCAAGGGATGGGAGGAAATGCCCGGTTATATTAATGTGGCTGAATTCGATGTAAAATTAGTATCTAATAGCAGTATCGTCGGAATTTTAATCGGAACCAGTGACGGGAAGAACAACATGCTGTACACGCTGTTCCCTGACCGGATATTGTCATCATATGGGGATGATGCCGCAGACGGCAGCCGCATATATTTGCTGGGAGAAACCTGCTTTTTTGACACCACGGCGCAATTCAATACCTATAAAACAGTGATCCGGAACGGAATCGCAAAACTGTACATAAATGGCAATCTTGTTCTGGAACAACGGGCAGGGAGCGGAATTTATGACGTTCACGGCGTTCAGTTCGGGTCCGGCAATTCAGCGGCCACCGGAGAGGCCTATTTTGACGAGGTGAGAGCATATCGGCAGCCCGCATCAGTTTCTGTTCAACTCGCGGTCTCTCCCCGCACGCTCAACTTGAGAAGCAACGGCCAGTGGGTCTCGGCGCACCTGGAGGTCCCTGCAGGATACGACGTGAACGAGATCAATCAAGCAACGGTCACGCTGCAAAATTCGATTTCCGCGGATATTACGAAGACTGAAATACTGGATTATAACAATAACGGAATTGCAGATATCATGATGAAATTTGATCGGGCTGCCTTGCAAAATATGATCGGAGGTGGCGATACGGCTGAAATCGTGATCAACGGTGAATTTAATGATGGCACTCCTTTTACCGGAAGAGACTCGATCAAAATAGTCAGATGAGGATCATCAACCGGTTCCGTCTCTAATGTAGATGTGCAAGAGTGAATAACAACACTGGTAACTGTATCCAATCTTTATAATCGGGGAGGTTTTTATGAAACACAGATCAATGTACATGTTCCGCTCACTGTTCTTTGCAGTTATCGTAATCCTCATCTCATCGGGCGCATGGGCGGGCACCATCTTTGTGGATGCCGCCAATACTTCTGAGATTGAGGACGGCACACCGGCCAACCCCTTTAACACCATCACCGAGGGCCTGGATGCGGCAGTGGCCGGGGATGTCGTGTCCGTGGCGCCGGGAATATACTATGGCGCGCTGTCCGCCAGGTACAAGGTAAGCCTCGTAAGCCAGCAGGGGCCGCAGGTGACGATCATTGACGGCCTGGGCACCGGGTATCTGATCAGCGCCTACTTTCTGCCGTGGGCGTCCGATTTTACCGTCGATGGCTTTACGATCCAGAACGGATACGCCGGTGTCTATGCGTGCTCTTCCTTCGGAGACCCCAATCGACCTGTCGTCACGATACGCAATTGCGTACTCAGGGACATGGGCCTTGGCGTGCGGGCCTCGATCATGTCGATGATTACCGTGGAAAATACGGTTATGTACAATGTGGGAGACGCGGTCAACGCGATCTGGTCTTTTTCGCCTGTTTTCAAGAACGTAACCATTGATAATGCCGGCAGAGGCGTATGGTCGTATCAAAACGGGGTTGTAATGTACAATACCAGCATATCGAATGTCGGCACCGCCTTTTCATTGTATTATTACGCGGGCGTGTACGGCTCGAATAATAATGTATGGAACGCGGGGACCCTGCTTGAACCGAACGGCACGCCCAGCTACCTGAACATCACGAATACGCTTTCGAGCGATCCGCTGTTCGTCGTGCCTCAACAGGACTATCATCTGCAGGCGGGATCGCCTCTCATCAATGCCGGCATAGATGTGGGCCTGCCCTATGCGGGATCCGCTCCCGATATCGGCGCCTACGAGTTTACGGACTTGACGTTGAGAGAACGAGTCGATAACCTCGCAACCTCGTTTGCCGAGGCCCCGGTCGAGATCTATCGTGAACCAGGCGAGCAGCGACGTCACGCACTGTACCAGAAGCTGTCCGCGGTGCTTGATATGATTTCCAGTCTGGATAAAGGCGGTCCCGACGACAAGGCGCGGGCGCTGAACGGCTGTCTCCAGAAGCTTGAAAATGACATCCTGACGAAAACCGACGGGAATAACGGCGGCAGCGCGGCAAACGACTGGATCACGGACCCGGCTGAAAAAACGGAATTCTATAACCACGTGATGGAGCTGATAACCAATGTAAAGAAAGAAATTGCTCTGAGGACCGCAAGCAGTTAGTCCTGTTTCCTGAGAACAGGGAACGGGCAAACAGGGTCTTTTTGATTCAGATCAAAAACGGGAGGGGGGAATTAAAGCCCCCTCCCGTTGCTTTTTTGTATTACCGTCAGGGCAATAAGCAAAACAAAAATTGAGCTTCAGGTCGCGTCTAAAAACCAGACATTTTAACTTTGGGTTGACATTGACAAGATGCGCACTTGATTCTTTTCCCCTCTCAATATATAATTCACTCTAATATCCCCTCTGGCATGCCAACTGTATGTTTGGATAATCCGATTCCCAGGACTGGACGTCGCGGTGGGGCTGTACAGAGAGAAGCATCCTTGTCGATCTCATCTTGATGATGAGACTTGCGCTTTCCCGGCAAGTTATTAACGGTCTCATAATAGCATGAACATTCAACCATCATAAAATCCCTCCTAACCTCCCTTTTCCAAAGGGAGGAACACCCCTCTTTGACAAAGAGGGGCCGGGGGAGATTTTCGATATGTCGTTTCTATTTTGAGACGATTAATAAACACCCCTGCGGGGGATAATTACCAGGGAGTAACACGGGAGAACATGGGGTTTACCGGAGACTTAGAACATCTGCCTGTCGTAGACATTATCCAGTTGGTCCACACAACGCGGACGTCGGGAATTTTTGCCGTCAAGGGGAGCAAGGGAGAGAGCAGGCTCGTCTTCAGCAGCGGCTCCATTGTCGGCGCAAATCACATCAATGACAGCGTCCGCATCGGGACCGTTCTGGTAAAGACGGGCGCCATAACAATTGATGAGCTCAGGCAGGCCCTGGGCGCCATGAAAGCCGCCGCCGGGGACGGTAAACCGCTTCTGGTCACGTTGATGCTGATGGGCAGGCTGAAGAGGGAAGAGGCTCTCCGGGGGCTCAAAAAGATGGTGGAGATGACCATCGTTGAGCTGATGAGCTGGACCAGGGGCACGTTTACATTCGATACGGAGACGACCGTATTCTCTCCGGAAGGCGGGGCCGCTTTCGGAGAGAATGAGCAGGATGTGGGCCTTGACGCACAGATGGTACTGATGGATGCGCTTCGGATCTTTGACGAGCGTGAACGCGACCGCGCGAACGGAAAAGAGACGCCGTCTTTTGAGACGCTCTATGCCGATGTCCTTCCCGGGGAAGGCGCCGGTGAAACGAAAGCGCATGGATCGGAAATTACCGCGGATATTCTCGGGCTTGCCGATCTCGACCGGCTCGAGAAAAAGATACCCCGGCCTGTTTCTGAAATGGAACTCTTCGATCCGGTCGCGATCCACCGCCAGAACATACAGGAAATACTCGCGGGTTTTTCGTTGGAGGAGCAGGAGGCCTTTGTTTCTTTTCTGGGGAAATCCCTCGAGCACAAGGCCGCGCCCGACGCCGCGGGGCATCAGGCGGGCAAGGCCATAGTCATGTTCAGCAGGGATGAGCTGATCAGACATTCAGTCATGACCATGTGTCAGGATGAAGGGCTGCTCGTATTTGCGACCGACGAGGAAAAGGAGCTCGACTGGATCATATCGCAGTGCCTCGTTTCCGCGAGAATGCCTGTCGTGGTGTTTGATGCTCCCGCGGTTCCGGAAGGTGGATTTTCCCGGGAGACGATCTCGGGCCTGCGGGCCAAGGTGAGGGTAAAATATCCCGCGGTCCCCGTGCTTCAATTTGCCGCTCCTCAGGACATTGCTTTCATCCTTCAATCGTACACTGCCGGCGTTTGGGCAGCTCTCCCGAAACCGTCTAAAGAAGGCGGGAGCGAATCGTATGTCCGGGAGATGATAACGTTCCTCAACGCATTCAAGTCGTATGTCAAAGGTTTTCAGTACGGACGCGATGATGCGGATATCTACGGCAGGAAACTGAAGGACGGCATTACGTCGCTTCGCGGGCTCACCAACCCTTCCGATGCGGCGCTGGTGGTCCTGGCGGCTGTTTCCGATATGTTCGAACGCGCGGTCACGTTTGTGGTCGGCGCTTCGGAATTGAACGGTGAACGGGCCATCGGAGTGAGTTCCGAAAAAAGCATGGGGCCGACCCAGGCGGACAGGCTGAAGGTCCCGCTTTCAATGCCTTCTGTCTTCCGTGACGTTATCGAAAAAGGGCGCGTCTATTACGGAGAGAGCGGCGACGCCGCCGTGCGGGACTTTTTTGAGGAAATAGGACCCCCTCTCAATTCCGCGATAATTCTGCTGCCCCTGATCAGCGATAAAAGAGTCGTTGCGGTCATATACGGGGACTTCGGGCGGAAAGAAGCGGCTCCCGTGCGGCTCGATATGCTAGAGATCCTTGCCGAGCAAGCGGGCATTGTCCTGGAATATGCCCTTTTCCGCAGACAGATGACGAAAGCGTTGCAAAAATCATGAATACGTTTCAGCATCCAAACTTTCTTTCGTGGCTCCGTGGCTTCGTGTGATAATGGGTCTTGCTTTTGACTCAAGATTTACGTTGATGGATATCAAAGTACTTAAACGATGGAACGCGGAGGTACAAAGGCGTCATGGATAATGCGATACTGAACCAGATCCTAAATATTGCCTTCGAAAGAAAGGTCTCGGACATTCATTTTGAGGTCGACAACCCGCCGATATTCCGGGCGCGCGGCCATCTCATTCGCGCCAAGCTCGCGAACTTGACGAAACAGGATACTGAGTTCGTCGCAAAGTCGGTTATGGAGCAGCACAACCGGAAACTGCCCGAAGACCTCAAGGAACTCGATACGTCCTATTCCCTGGAGAAGGTCGGCCGCTTCCGGGTGAGCATTTTCCGGCAGCGCGGCAATGTCGGGGTGGTCATGCGGGTCATACCTCACCAGATAGGCACGTTCGAGGAGTTGAATCTTCCGCCGGTCCTCGGCAAGATCGCGCAGGTCCCCAACGGCCTGATCCTCGTCACCGGGCCGACCGGCAACGGCAAATCAACGACGCTCGCGTCGATGATGCGGTATATCAATGATAATTTCGCTTACAATATCCTGACCGTTGAGGATCCGATCGAGTTTCTGTTTACTTCGAGCAAGAGCTGTGTTATTCAGAGGGAAGTCGGCATCGATACGGAAAATTTCAGCAATGCCCTGAGGTCCGCGATGCGCATGAATCCTGACGTCATCATGGTCGGAGAACTGCGCGATCTCGAAACCATAGACGCCTGTGTTAAGGCCGCTGAAACAGGGCATCTGGTATTATCCACGCTTCATACCCATAATACCGCTTCGTCCGTCAGCCGTATCGCCGGTTATTTCCCGCCCGCGTCGCAGGATAATACCAGGCAAAGGCTGGCGGAGAGTCTTACCGCCGTCATATCGATAAGGCTTATCCGGGGGAAAGACAACGAGTCTGTTCTGCCTGTCCTTGAAGTGATGTATGCAACCGCCGCCATCAAGGCGTGCATCAGGGACAATAAACTCGATGAGATCGAGCAGTACATCGAAAAGGGCCGCGACGAATACGGCATGCAGACCATGGACCAGCATCTCATCCAGCTCTGCAGGGCGGAGCTCATAACGCTCGACGAGGCAAAGCGCGTTTCCCGCTCCAAAGACCTTGAGCGAAAACTGATGTACAGTGAAAACGCGTGAGAGGGACGGGATTAGCCCTTCATGACGCAGGCAAACCTATAGCATCCGGAGCGACAATCAGATGGTAAATTTCAACCAGTAAAAATGACCACAGTTCAAACATCACAAATTGCATTACCTGGTATGGACCGACTTCAGGCGGCAGTTGAACAGCTGGCTGCCGCGGGAGTTGAGGAACGAGGCGCTGTGTTTACGCGTCGCGAAGTGGTAGAGCTTATCCTGGATCTGACGGGCTACAAGGCTCCTATTGCTCTTCACAAAGTGCGCGTCCTGGAGCCGTCGTTTGGGGAAGGCGCATTTCTTCTTGTTGTGGTAAAACGATTGCTCGCCTCTTACAAGTTGTATGCACCCAAGCACGCCGATATTGTCGATGAGCTCAAAGATTCCATCCGCGCAATAGAACTCCATCGAAATAGTTTCATTGAGACCCGCCTCAAGGTTAGAAATTTGCTCGGAGAAAAAGGTATAGCCAATGCTGCCACGGAGAAGTTGCTCGATGCGTGGTTGATTCAGGGCGATTTTTTGCTCGCGGACTTCCCATTTCATTTTACTCATATTGTTGGCAACCCGCCCTACGTACGGCAGGAATTGATCCCTGCTGTGTTGCTTACGGAATACCGGCATCGCTTTGATACTATCTACGATAGGGCTGACCTGTATATCCCCTTCATCGAGAAATCGTTAAAGCTGCTGGAACCGAATGGGTCCGCCGGCTTCATTTGTTCTGACCGTTGGTTGAAGAACCGCTACGGCGGGCCATTACGCAAGATGGTGGCGCACGGTTATCATCTCAAATATTATGTGGACATGGTGGATACCGACGCCTTTCATTCCGAGGTGAGCGCATACCCGGCAATTACCGTGATCTCGCGTGAAATATCGGAAGCCACTCGCATAGCCCATCGACCAAAGGTGGATAAGCATACGTTGGTTAAGCTTGCTGATGCCATGCGCGCCAGATCATTAAGGCCCAACAGCGGTGTACACGAAGTGTCCGCCATCATGCATAGCAGCGAGCCGTGGGTTCTTGAGTCGTTCGACGAGCTTGCGGTTTTACGACGTCTTGAAGCTACCTATCCGACTCTGGAAGAGGCGGGTTGCAAGGTTGGCATCGGGGTTGCGACAGGCGCGGATAAAGTTTATGTGGGCGCGCTTGACGAGCTTGACGTGGAGAATGACCGCAAGCTTCCGCTGGTAATGACCAGGGATATCCGGGCCGGCAAGGTGGAATGGAACGGCAAGGGGGTCGTCAATCCTTTTAACGATGATGGCGGGTTGGTGAATTTGAAAAAATATCCGAAGCTCGCGGCATATCTAAACCGGCACAAGACTGTGATCTGCAACCGGAACGTGGCGAAGCGGAACAGCGACCGCTGGTATCGGACCATTGACCGGATTACGCCAACAATCACGCACATGCCTAAACTGCTTATTCCCGATATCAAGGGTGAAGCAAATATTGTATATGAAGAAGGAAAATATTATCCCCATCATAATCTCTATTACATTACATCGGACACTTGGGATTTAAAGGCGCTTCAGGCAGTGCTCCTCTCGGACATCACCCGTCACTTTATCACAACCTATTCCACGAAGATGCGGGGCGGCTATTTGCGATTTCAGGCCCAGTATTTGCGGCGCATTCATATCCCTTATTGGAAGGATGTTCCAGAAAAGATAAAAGTGAGGCTGAAAGCCGCTGCTGAAAAGAGGGACATCGCGGCATGTAACGCTGTTACCTTAGAGCTCTACAAATTAACGCCTGAGGAACGAAGCATAGTCGGGCAAGTTGATGATAAAGGAGTGGATAATGCCGCTTGAGCTCTCAGATTATGAAGCTAAGGCCCGTGGTGCAGTAAGGAAGTTCTGGTCTGGCAGGAAGAAGGCTGTCAAAAAGCAAAAGGCCGGTGGGAAAACTGATCAAGGTGAACGGAGTGCGGTAACAGCTGGCAGCAACATGAATGGGTTTATTGACTTAGTCGCGGATATCGTCCATGCCAACGGACTTGTAGATGCCGATATTATGCTTAAACGCAGACTGCTTACGCTCCCCGGATATTACCGTCCCACAAAGTTATGGGATCTGCTTGTGATGAACAAGGGCAGGCTGATCGCGGCAATTGAGTTCAAGTCCCAGGTTGGTCCGTCGTTCGGTAACAATGCCAATAATCGCTGCGAGGAAGCGCTTGGGACGGCAGTTGATCTCTGGACTGCTTTCCGCGAAGGGGCTTTTGGAAAAAGTAAAAGGCCGTTTGTGGGGTATCTGATACTGCTCGAAGATGCTCAGGCTTCGCGCACGGCGGTGAAGGATATTTCTCCGAATTTTCCGGTGTTCCTTGAATTCAAGGACGTTTCGTATGCTGAGCGTTATAACATTCTGTGCAGAAAACTGATGGCAGAGCGGCTTTACACCGCCGCTACCGTAATCCTTTCCCCCCGCACTGCTTCCAAAACCGGCCAATATTCCGAGATGAGCGACATGACCGGGCTCAAGTCATTTGTTACGACGCTCGCAGGGTATATCGCTGCTGAAGCGGCGATGTAATAGGGCGCAGTATCCTCAAAATATTATGTTGGATCATCAGCACAGGAAAAACCAATCACTTCTCTGTCATTTAAACTAAAAACGGCAGTTATCATCTATGGAAAAGACTTCTCTTGCGTCATGCGCCGAAACCTCCGACCTGTTTCATCAAAAGCCATCAATGAAGCTTCCTGCTTATCAGAATAGAGAGTCGCGATATTAGCCCCGTTTGTTTTACCCCTTGTGCGTAGTTTCCAATCACCTGCCCGCGTCTTGTTCATTTCATCTTCAAGCGAATTGCAAAAAACACAGGAAAAGCCGACATTCCGGGATGGCACGCTTGTTGCTATTAGAGAAAACAAATACAACACAAAGGAGGACAAATCATGAGACAGATAGCGGTTTACGGAAAGGGCGGCATCGGCAAATCAACAACAACGCAGAATACCGTTGCGGGGCTTTCACAGGCGGGATACAAGTGCATGATCGTCGGTTGCGATCCGAAGGCCGACGCGACGAGGTTGATTCTGCACGCCAAGGCGCAGACGACGGTGATGGACCTTGCAAGGGAGCGCGGCACAGTTGAAGACCTTGAAGTCAACGAAGTGCTTCTGACCGGTTTTAACGGTATCAGGTGCGCGGAGTCGGGGGGGCCGGAGCCGGGTGTCGGATGCGCGGGCCGCGGGGTCATAACCGCCATAAACTTCCTCGAGGAAAACGGGGCGTATGACTCGGACACCGATTTTGTGTTTTACGATGTGCTCGGCGACGTCGTTTGCGGCGGCTTTGCCATGCCGATGAGAGAGGGCAAGGCAAAGGAAATTTATATCGTTACGTCCGGAGAGATGATGGCAATGTACGCGGCGAATAATATCTCACGAGGCATTCTCAAATATGCTCACAGCGGCGGAGTCAGACTGGGCGGACTTATCTGCAACAGCAGGAAGACGGATAAGGAATACGAATTGATCTCTGAACTCGCGAAAAAACTGGGGACACAGTTGATACATTTTGTGCCGAGGGACAACCAGGTGCAGAGGGCCGAGCTTAGAAGAATGACGGTTATCGAATACTCTCCGGAACACCCTCAAGCCGAAGAATACCGGATACTCGCAAAGAAGATCGCGGACAACAGAGACCTGGTCATCCCCACTCCCATTTCCATGGATGAACTGGAACAACTGCTTATGGATTTCGGGATCATGGAGAGCGAAGCGGTGGCATGATTCACGGTTTAAACCGCTTGAACCGCAGCAATCGTTTAAACCGTTTGAACCGTTTAATCGGCTTAAGCCGCTTTTAAGGAGGAGTCATGAGCACTGACGTGAAGGATAAAGAAGTTACGGATGCGAAACCCGTGAGCGGGAAGATTAGAGATACCCAGAAAATGATAGAAGAGGTCCTCGATGCGTACCCGGAAAAGTCAAAGAAGGACCGGGCGAAACATCTTGCGGCCAACGATCCCACCGGGAGTTGCAGCACCTGCCAGGTCAAGTCGAACGTCAAGTCCCGGCCCGGCGTAATGACTGTGCGCGGTTGCGCGTATGCCGGCGCGAAGGGAGTTGTGTGGGGACCGGTGAAGGACCAGATCACGGTGAGCCACGGTCCGGTGGGCTGCGGCCAGTACTCCTGGTGGTCGCGCAGGAACTACTACAACGGCCAGACCGGCATCGATACTTTCGGCACCATGCACATCACGACTGATTTTCAGGAGAAGGACATCGTATATGGCGGCGATAAAGGGCTTGACGCCGCTCTCAAAGAATTGAAAGGGCTTTTCCCACTGGGTCGCGGCATCGGCATCCTGTCCGAGTGCCCTGTAGGTCTTATCGGTGACGACATAGAAGCGGTTTCCAAGCGGGTAGCGAAAGAGATGGGCATACCTATCGTGCCGGTGCGGTGCGAGGGGTTTCGCGGCGTGTCCCAGTCGCTGGGCCATCATATTGCGAACGATACCATCAGAGACTACGTGCTCGGCAAGGGAGAACTAAAGAAGTCCACGCCATATGACGTGAATTTGATCGGCGATTACAATATCGGCGGCGATGCCTGGGCCTCGCGCAAGATTCTCGAAGAGATGGGGCTACGCGTGATTTCCCAGTACACCGGAGATTCCACTATCAACGAGATCGGCATAGCGACCAAGGCAAAGATGAACCTCGTCCACTGCTACAGGTCGATGAACTATATCTGCCGGCACATGGAAGAGACCTACGGCATACCCTGGATGGAGTTCAATTTCTTCGGGCCCACGAAGATATATGACAGCATCAGAAAGATCGCGGCCAGGTTCGACGAGAAGATACAGAAGAACGCCGAGGCGGTGATCGCGAAGTACAAACCCCTCATGGACAAGGTGGTCGCTCAGTACCGGGCGAAGCTCGAAGGCAGGAAGGTGATGCTCTACGTCGGCGGTCTCCGGCCGCGTCACACCATCGGCGCCTACGAGGACCTCGGCATGGAAGTGGTGGCCTCCGGATACGAATTCGGGCACAGCGATGACTACAAACGCACCTACCCGGACATGAAGGAAGGCGCGGTGATAATGGACGACGCGACCTTGTATGAGTTGGAAGAGTTCACCCGCAGGCTCAAGCCAGACATGGTCGGCTCGGGAATCAAGGAAAAGTACTCGTACCACAAACTCGGCGTGCCGTTCCGGCAGATGCACTCCTGGGACTACTCGGGACCTTATCATGGTTTCGACGGGTTCCCGGTCTTTGCGCGGGACATGGACATGACCGTGAACAGCCCGACGTGGAGCTTGATTCGAAAAAAGAAATAACAGCTTCATCGGCTTAAACGGTTCAAACAGTTTAAACGGTCGGCGTTTGGAGGATATCATGAAAATCAGAGACCACAGTGAGCTGTTCAAGCAGCAGGATTATAAAGACCAGTTCGAGCGCAAGAAGGAATTCGAGAACTGCTGGCCCGCCGAGAAGGTGAAGGAAGTCTCGGACTGGACCAGGACCGAGGAGTACAAGGAGCTTAACTTCGCGCGGCAGAACATCAAGATCAACCCGGCCAAGGCCTGCCAGCCGCTCGGCGCGGTATTCTGCGCTTCGGGCTTCGCGGGTTCCATGCCGTTCGTGCAGGGCGCGCAGGGCTGTGTCGCCTATTTCCGAAGCCATCTCTCCCGGCACTTCAAGGAGCCCTTTGCCGCGATATCGACTTCGATGACCGAGGATGCGGCGGTATTCGGGGGACTCAACAACATGCTCGAAGGTCTGGAGAACGCCTATGCGCTGTACAAACCGAAGATGATCCCGGTGTCGACGACCTGCATGGCAGAAGTGATCGGCGACGACCTGAACGCCTACATCAGGACTGCGCGCGAGAAGGGTGTTATCCCCAAGGACCTTCCGGTGCCGTTCGCGCATACGCCGAGTTTCGTCGGCTCACATATCGTCGGCTACGATAATATGATGAAGGGTATACTGAGTATGCTATCCACGGGCAAGAAGGGCGAAGCGAACGGGAAGATCAACATTATCCCGGGCTTCGATACTTATACGGGAAACTATCATGAGATCAAACGGCTGATGGCTCTCATGGGCCTCGAGTTTACGCTTCTTGCCGATGTGAGCGACACGTTTGATTCTCCGAACACGGGCGAGTATAAGCTCTATCCCGGCGGGACCCCGCTCCCTGCCGCCATGGACGCGGTGAACGCCCCTGGAACGGTCGCGCTCCAGAAGTATTCGACCATGAAGACCACGGAGTACATCCAGAAGGAGTGGGGCCAGAAGACGCTCACGCTCTCCCCGATCGGCATCAGGAACACTGATGCGTTTTTCGCGGAGCTGTCCAGGCTTACAGGCAAGCCGATCCCGGCTGAGGTGGAGGCCGAGCGCGGCAGGGTTGTGGACGCCATGGTCGACTCCCATCCTTACGTTCACGGCAGGCGTTTCGCGCTTGTGGGTGACCCTGACATACTGCTCGGCATGATAAGCCTCATCATGGAGATGGGCGGAGAACCGGCGCACATCATCTGCACCAACGGGGACAAGAACTTCGAGGCCGAGGCGAACGAGCTGCTCGCGTCCTCTCCCTTCGGCGCGAATGGGAAGGTCTACATCGGCAAAGACATGTGGCATCTTCGCTCGCTGTTGTTCACCGATCCGGTGGACCTGCTGATCGGCAATTCTTATGCAAAGTTCCTGACGCAGGACACGGGAACGCCGCTGGTCCGCATCGGGTTCCCGCTCTTCGACCGGCACCATCTGCACCGTCAGCCGATCATCGGGTACCAGGGAGCATTAAACCTCGTGACCATGCTGGTGAATACAGTGCTTGACGAACTGGACAGGAAGACAGTTGGTTCGGCGAGCTTCGATGTGATCAGATAAAATAGTTCAGAGTTCAGAGTTCAAAGTTCAGAGTACAAAGTTCAGAGAACAGAGTACAGAGTACAAAGTGCATGGAGTATTCTATGGTCAGCACACTTGACAAACTGACTGCACAAGGCTGCACAGCGGACGATAAGCACAAGGTCTGCCGTTCAAGGGGCGGGGAGTCCTGCGCCTTTGACGGCGCCATGATCGTGCTGCAGCCGATCGCCGATACCGCGCATCTCGTGCACGGCCCGATCGCCTGTTGCGGCAATTCCTGGGAGGGCCGGGGAACACTGTCTTCCAAGGGCGCGCTTCACGCAATGGGCTTCACCACCGACATGGGCGAAATCGATATCGTATACGGCTCGGAGGAGAAGCTGCGAAATGCAATCACGCGAACCTGCGAAGCCGTAAAACCGAAGGCGATCTTCGTGTACTCGACCTGCGTGAGCGGACTCACCGGAGAAGACATCGACGCCGTGTGCAAAAAGGCCGAAGAAGAACTGGACATCCGCGTTATCCCGGTGAACGCGCCGGGCTTCGTGGGGCCCAAGAACCTCGGCAACCGGATCGCCGGAGAGGTCCTGCTGGAACACGTGATCGGTACGGGCGAGACGCCGGTGATGACGCACACGGACATCAACCTTATCGGCGAATATAACATCGCGGGCGATCTCTGGCTGGTGGAACCTCTGCTCGCAAAAGCAGGCATCCGCATTTTATCCAAGTTTACCGGCAATGCCACGTTCGAAGAGCTCACCTGGGCGCACCAGGCAAAATTGAATGTGGTCGTCTGCGGCCGCGCTCTCATCAATGTGGCCCGGGAAATGGAACGGAAATACGGCATACCTTTTGTTGAGGCCTCGTTCTTCGGCAGCACGGAGCTCGCAAAGGCCTTGCGAACGATTGCCTTCACGCTTCAAAGCAAAGTAGGCCGCGACGAGCCGAGTCTCACGTCCGCGGTTGAAGACCTTATCAAGGCCGAAGAAAAAAGGCTGAAGCAACAGCTTAAACCGTATCAACATCTGCGCGGGAAGAAGGCCGTGTTGTATACGGGCGGAGTCAAAAGCTGGTCCTTCATCTCCGCGCTGCGCGACCTGGGAATCGAGGTTGTTGCCGTCGGCACGAAAAAAAGCACGGTTGAGGATGAGGAAAAGATGAAAGAGCTCCTCGGGCCGGCCGCTCCGCTGGTGGAGGATGTGACGCCGAAGAACCTGCTCCGGCTCCTGAAGGAGCGGAACGCGGACATGCTTATTGCCGGGGGCAGGAACCAGTACCTGGCGATAAAAGAGGGCTATCCGTTCGTGGACGTAAACCAGGAGAGGCATACGGCATATGCGGGATATGCGGGACTCGTGAACCTTGCCGAGCAGATAAGCAACAGCGTGAAGTTTTATGCCCCTCGCCCCAGCCCTCTCCTCGAAGAGGCGAGGGGGTATATAAAAAATCCTCCACCCGTGGGGGAAAGGACCAACGTGAGGGGAGACGTCAAAGCCCCTGTCTCAATCAATCCCCTCAAGCACTCTCCGTCTATCGGCGCGGCTATCGCGCTTCAAGGTATTGACGGTGCGCTCCCGATTATCCACGGCACCCAGGGGTGCACGTTCCTCGGCAAGGTGCTCTTGACCAGGCATTTCCGCGAGCCCATCTCGCTCGCGACCAGCAGGCTCTTTGTGGAAGACGTGGTCATGGGGAGCGAGGAGAAACTGACGCAGGCCATTGACGGGTTCATTGAGAAGAACAAACCCGCGCTCATCGGGGTCCTTACCTCCGGGCTGTCGGAAGTGAAGGGGGACGATGTCGTTAGGGTCATTCAACGGTTCAAAGTTCAATGTTCAGAGTTCAAAGTAATCCATATCGCCACGCCGGATTATGACGGCGGCCTGGAGACCGGCTATGCGAGGGCGATCGAATCCGTCATCGAGTCGATAGTTGATGGTCATAAGTCGACTGAAGGGCGGCGGCCGACAATTGCCCACATGACGATCAACGTATTGGTCGGGTCGCATCTAACGCCGGCGGATGTTGGAGAATTGAGAGAGCTCGTAGAGTCTTTCGGCATGAGGGCGATCATTCTCCCTGACCTCTCCGCTCTTGACGGCAGCAGACAGATATATTCTCCCCTTGCGGCGGGCGGGACGAGCATGGCGGAACTGACGGCCATGGCCGACGCATCCTTTACGATCGGCCTTGGGATGAGCATGGAACCAGCGGCAAAGCTGCTGCGGCAAAAGTTCGGGACCGGGTACCGGATGTTCGACGGCATCGCCGGGCTTGCGGATTCCGATATGCTGATGCAAACGTTTTCGGAGGCGAGCGGCAAGCCTCTCCCCGTGAAATATGAGCGGCAGCGAAGGGTCCTGGTTGACGCTATGCGGGACGCGCATTCCTTCTTTGGAGGGAAAAAGGTATGTCTCGCGCTTGAGCCGGACCTGGCTGTCCAGACCTCAAAGTGGCTGGACGAGATGGGGGCCTCTGTGGAACTGGCAATGATCCCGACGTTGTCCAACGCAGCGGACCGGATCGTCGCGCGTGAGGTGCGCATAGGCGATCTGTTCTCGATTACCGGAGAGTACGATGCGCTTATTGCGAACTCCCATGCGGAGAGTACGGCCAGGAGGCTTGGCGTACCGCTCTACGAAATGGGGTTCCCTGTGTATAAAACCTTCGGGTACACGACAAAAGTAACTGTCGGTTACAGGGGCACGCTTGCGATGATCAATGAGATGGCGAACCTGTTGATGAAGAGACATTGAGATAGTTACGAAGAGCTCGTTCCCGCTTGCCGGCTTGCAAGCCTGCCAGCTGAACGCTTTTGGAGGTATTTATGAAAGTCGCATTCGCAACAACCGATGGGAAACAAGTGGACGAGCATTTCGGCAGAGCTGGAATGTTCGCGATCTATGAGTTCAAGGACAACGGGTTTCACTTTGTCGAAACGCGTAAATTCAGCGACGGGATGGACAAATCGGTAACGGACACGAAAGACCTGGGCCCGCTGCACGACAAGGCCGTCCAGGACAAGGTGGACCGTCTGGCGGACTGCAAGCTCATCTATCTTACCGAGATCGGCGGGCCGTCGGCCGCGCGGCTGGTGAAAAAGGGGATCATGCCCATGAAGGTAAAGGAGGTCGCGTTGATCGAGAGCGCCCTCAGACAACTCGGGGAAACGATCCGGCAGGCGCCGCCGCCGTGGCTCAGAAAGGCAATGCAGAAATGAGAAGTCAGAAGTAAGAGGACAGAAAACAGACTACAACATTCAGAATTAATAGGAGGTAGTGCTATGAAGATGATCAGGGCATTCATACGGCCGGAAAAGGAACAGGAAGTGGTGCTGGCGCTTGAAGGCGCGGGGTTTCCTTCACTCACCAAGGTCCCGGTATTCGGACGCGGAAAACAGAAGGGACTGACAGTCGGGCCGGTGCATTACGACGAACTGCCGAAAGTGCTTATTATGACCGTGATCGACGACAGGGACCTGGACAAGGTGATGAAAGTGATCCAGGACAAGGCGCGCACGGGATTCATCGGCGACGGAAAGATCTTCATCAGCCCGGTGGAACAGGCGTATACAGTCAGGACCGGAGAAGCGGGGCTGTAAAGCAGGGTTCAAACTGTTTAAACCGTATAAACGGTTAAGGAGAGGTTCGTTATGAAAGAGATCACTGCAATCATACGCCGGGACAAGCTCCCGGAAACGAAAAAGGCGCTCGATGACCTCGGCTATCCCTCGCTTACGATCCAGAGCGTTGACGGCCGGGGCCGGCAGAAAGGGGCCATGTGCGCGGAGATGGATTCGGAGATGCCGGACAGTTACTGCACGGCGGTGAAGCTTAAGGCCACGCCCTCGACCTATGCGCTGGACCATACGCTGCCGAAGATCGCACTCTATGTGCCCAAGCGGCTGCTCACGATCGTCGTGCCCGACGATGTGGTCACGACCGTGGTAAAGTCCATCATCAAGGTAAACCAGTCCGGCAAGGCCGGCGACGGCAAAATATTCGTCTCGCCCATCGAGGGCGCGCTGCGGGTGCGCACGGGCGAGTTGAACGGAGAAGCGATATCGTAGCATTGAAGGCGATGCAGGATGCATGATGCACGAGGCATACTATTGTTTCGCCCTCTCTTGTGGATCATGTATCCTGTATCTCGCATCATTTCAAGGAGGCATTATGCCGACAATCACCGGAACCACCCGGGGCGGGAAGTCCTGGACGCCGAAGTTCATCAATTCCATCGATGTTCATAAATGCATCGGCTGCGGACGGTGTTACAAGGTCTGCGGCTTCGATGTGCTGGAGCCCATTGAAAAGCCTTTTGAAGGCGAAGATGAGTTCGGAGACGACATGGGCAACAAGGTCATGTCCGTGGCGCGGCCGGAGAACTGCATCGGGTGCGAGGCGTGCGCGCGCACGTGCACGAAGAAGTGTCATGTGCATATTGCCCTCTGAGGAGGAAGCGCCAAATTACAAATACCAAATTACAAATAATATTCAATTACCAAAGGGCCAATGACCTAAATGTTTTCAATTTTGATAATTGGAATTTGGAATATATTTGGGATTTGAAGTTTGAAGCTTGAAAATTGACATTTACGGATATCATCATTCGACCTGCCCGACCGGAAGACATCCCCCGTTTGTGCGACCTGCTTGAAGAACTCTTCACCCGGGAGGCCGACTTCGAACCGGACATAGAAAAACAGGCGAAGGGCCTCATCATGCTGATAACCGCCCCGTCGGGAGTGTCGCTCGTGCTTGTCGCGGTCTCGGCGGGAACGGTCGTCGGCATGGCATCGGTCCAGACGCTCGTTTCGACCGCTGAAGGAGGCCGGGTCGGTCTTGTCGAGGACGTGATCGTGGACAGGAAGTATCGCCGAATGGGCGTCGGCACGCTCCTGCTCCGGGGAATTGTTGACTGGAGCCGCAAGGCGCGGTTTAGAAGGCTGCAACTCCTGGCTGACGTCAATAATCGTCAAGCGCTCGATTTCTATGAGTCCCGCAACTGGAACTTTACTCGCCTTATCTGCCTGAGGAAAAGGCTTTGATCGTCAGATCATGGCTGACCGACCAACCTTGTCCCCCACCCCATGTAAAAACAAATATTGTTGTCAGCATGGCTCGAATAAAAAGAGTTATTTTCTGCTTTTCGATTCAAGCAAGGCAACACGTTTTGTGAGGGCGTCGAATTCGTCGTAATCAACTTTTCTTTTCAGCTCACGCTTAAGAAACTGAACATCGGATTTGATGATTTGTATGTCTTCCATCAAAGAGCCTATCATCTCCGTATGAGCTTTCTGTGTCGATTTGATGTCCTGGTATTGTTCAGCAATGAGATTGATATTTGATTCGAGGTCTTCCTTGAAGATGCCGACTACATGCTGAAATTCAGTTCGCTGTTCGGTTAGTATTTCTTTGATTTTATTTTCAGTAAGCTCCATGTGGGAAATCTCCTCGGGTATGGACACTCAGATATTATACGTCATGGGGTATTTTGTCAAGGTATCTCTCCCGACAAAGCCCGACTGAATATTCCAACCACACGCCTATCAGCCCCAGGGCCACACGGGTATATCCTCACTACAATTTGTTTGCATAAGCCATGTCGTTTCATAATCCGCCCGCAATCTGTGCACTTGCCTCTTTTTTCTACTCAGCTCATCCTGCCGAGTCCCATAACTCCTCAATTCTCCGTGTATTCTTCCTGGCAAAGATATTGCTATTGTCATGAGTAAGGTCACGCGGAGGAAACGATGAATAATTCGGGACGCGGCAATAAGGATTTTATCAAGGTGCACCCATGTTTTTCGGAGGAAGCCCACCATCTGTTCGGCAGGGCCCATCTGCCCGTCGCGCCCGCTTGCAATATCCAGTGCCGGTACTGCGTCAGGAAATTCGACTGCGCCAACGAGTCGCGGCCCGGGATTACGAGCAGGGTCCTGACCCCCGACGAAGCAATGGACAGGACGAGGGCGCTTATAGAACGGAGCGACCGTCTGAGCGTGGTCGGGATCGCCGGCCCCGGCGATCCGCTGGTGAATGCCCCGACTTATGTGACGCTGAGAAAGGTCCACTGGGAGTACCCCGATCTTACCCTCTGTGTCTCCACCAACGGGCTACTGCTGCCGGACAGGCTGGAACAGCTCCTCGCCTCGGGTGTGCGCAGCCTGACGGTCACGATCAATGCCGTGACCCCGGAGCTTGCGGAGAAGATATATTCCTGGGTCATTTACCAGGGACGCCGGTATGAAGGCAGAGCTGCCGCGGAATTGCTGCTCTCGAACCAGTGGAGGGGCCTGGAAAAGTCCGTCGAAGCGGGCCTTATCGTAAAGGTGAACAGTGTTTTCATCCCCGGCGTTAATGACGGCGAGCTCCCGAAGATCGCGGAGCGCGCGGGAAAGCTCGGCGCGGACATCATGAACATCCTGCCGCTCATTCCTCAGGCCGAGTTCGCGCATCTTGCGCGGCCGAGTCACGCTGAGATCGGCAAAATGCGGGAGCAGTGCCGCGCCTTTATCCCGCAGATGACGCACTGCAAGCAGTGCAGGGCGGACGCCTGCGGCATTCTCGGCGAAGACAAGGACATGGAGCTTGAAACGCTTATGGCGAGGATCGGAGAAGAGTACGTCGATTCGGTATAACGATGCATGAACAACTGACCCATACGGAGCGGGAACGCTACCGCCGCCAATTGATGCTCCGGGGCTTTACGCCGGACCACCAGCAATGGCTCGGGAAGTCCACGGCCCTTATAGCCGGAGTCGGGGGACTTGGCGGCACGGCGGCGCTTTATCTCGCGGCGGCCGGGATCGGCCGTCTCATCCTGGTTCACAGCGGCAACCTGACCCTGTCGAACATGAACCGGCAGATCCTGATGAAGCACAGCCGGATCGGGAAGAGCAGGGTCCTACAGGCAAAAAAAACGATCCAGGAGCTGAACCCCGACGTCGAGCTCGAGATCCATGATGAACGGATTACGCAGGACAATATACGGACGCTGCTCCGCACATCCAAGATCGCCCTGTCCGCGAGGCCGAACTTTGACGAACGCAGGACCCTGAACAGGGCCTGCATAGAGAAGGGCATGCCCATGGTCGAGGCGGCCATGAACGGCATGGAAGGATATATCTTCAACGTCATACCGAAAGTCGCCTCGTGCCTGCACTGCGTGTACCCCGAGGACGATCCCTCGTGGGAAGAGCTCGGCTTTCCCGTGCTCGGCGCCGTGTCCGGCATGCTCGGGTGCATGATGGCCATCGAGGCGATCAAACTGCTGACGGGCTATGGCAAGCCGCTGCTGTCCGAGATGCTCGTATTTAACATGCTCGACATGGAATTCAGGAAGGTAAAGATCCCCCGCGATGAAGCCTGCGAGGTATGCCGGGCCTGAGGGGAAAGGAGATGGGATCATCATGCTGGCTTTCGGAGTGCTGACTTTTGGCGCAGTGACATTCTTCATATCGTTCCTGATCGGAAAGCGGAACGATTTTGACAAGGGGCAGATCGCGGCCTATGTGACGATCATTGCCTGGAGTTCGCTCATCTTTGGACTATATATGGGACGGTCTGTCCAGTAAGGCGTAGCATGCGTGAAGGTTCATGATGAAGCGACGCCCGCGAACTGACTATCTTTTCATCATATGCTAACAAAAGCACCGCGCGGAATTTCGCATGCAAGGGCCTGATTTGAACGGGTTCAACAAAATAGCGCAATAAATCAGGCCAGTGAACAAAATATTCGCTTTGTAAAAATGTGGCACATGCCTTGCAAATTACCAGTTCAGTGAAGTTGTTATGAGACAACTTATGAGAAAGCTCCGGAGGCTTTCAGGTTATTCAGCAGTGCCCGCCCCGCAGAGGAGCGGAAATCAAATACGGAAGTTATTGAGGAGGATGAAATGAAGAAGATTGCCATGGTTTTGGGTTTGGCGCTGATGACCGGCGCCACAGCATTTGCAACACCGTCAACCACATACTGGACGCCGATGGTTATGGATATCCAGGGGTATAAGACTCCGCATCTGGGCATCGACAATTATTTTACCATGACCAAGAAGGCGGCTTCAGGCGAGCAGGGCGCGTTCCCGACCGACGTGGGCGTGACCGTCGGCGTGCTTCCCTTTGACAAGATCCAGATGGAAGTCGGTATCGATGCCATGTATCCGTCCGACAATCCCTATTACCTGAATGCAAAGATCGGAGCGCCCGAAGGCAAGCTGTTCGAAGGAGCACCGGCCCTGCAGATCGGCATTTTCAACGTGGGAACGAAAAAGGACGTGACCGATCAGGACATCGTCTACGGCGTGATCGGCAAGACCATCCCGGTCCTGGGAAGAGTGTCGGCGGGGCCGTACATGGGCAACAGCAAGGTATTGGTAAACGCGCAGGGCGAAAAGGAGAATACCGGCTACATGGTGGCTTTCGACCACGGGTTCATGGCGGTAAAGGACGCGGCGGGGAACGAGTACAGCAAGTGGGTCTTTGCCGCGGACTATGCTTCGGGCAAGAACGCGATCGGCGGCGGCGGGTTCGGTATATATTATTTCCTGACGAAAGACATCAGCCTTCTGACGGGACCGGTCTGGTTCAATGAAAAGGCGATCAACGGCGCGATGAAGTGGACGACGCAGCTTGATATTAATTTCTAAGGAACGTGATTGAAGTGAAAACAGGAGGTTTATCATGAAGTTTATTGCGAGCAAAAAACGTTTTATAGCAGCGATGCTTTTGTCTCTTATGGTGGCTATTGTGGGCGGGCTTGTATTTGCCGACGAGCCGGCAGCTCCACCGGCCCCCGTTGCGGCAACAGCCGCACCGACGGCTCCCGCGCTCCAGCCGGATCCCTCGGGCGCGAACACCGGCGGCGCAGCGGACATTGTCGGCGCTTCAGCGGGCGCGCCCACGGCCGAGGACCTGAAGAATCTGGGTCCGAAGGAGCCCCTTGCGTTGAAAGTTGCGGACGCCGTGGGCCACAACCGCATTTCGATCAATATTGTCTGGACCCTTGTGGCGGGCTTTCTGGTCATGTTCATGCAGGCCGGGTTCGCCATGGTTGAGACAGGCTTCACCCAGGCAAAGAACGCCGGTCACACCATGGCCATGAACTTCATGGTCTATCCGCTCGGTATGCTCGGCTACTGGATCTGCGGCTTCGCCCTCCAGATGGGCGGCGTCGGCGGCGTGGCGAGCCTTGGCGGCGGGACGGCTCTTCTGTCGAACGAATTCACGATACACCTGTTCGGCAAGGATTTCGGGCTCTGGGGCACGACGGGCTTTTTCCTTTCCGGTGTGACCTATGATGCTTCTATCTTCGCTCTCTTCCTGTTCCAGATGGTGTTCATGGACACGACTGCGACGATCCCGACGGGCTCCATGGCCGAACGGTGGAATTTCAAGTCCTTCGTGATCTATGGTTTCATCATCGGCGGCCTCATCTACCCGCTTTATGCAAACTGGGTGTGGGGCGGCGGATGGCTTTCACAGCTCGGCAAGAACTTCGGGCTCGGACACGGTCATGTAGATTATGCGGGATCATCGGTCGTTCATATGGTGGGCGGCGTTGCGGCGCTGGCAGGGGCGATGGTGATCGGGCCGAGAATCGGGAAATACAAGGACGGCAAGATTAACGCGATTCCCGGTCATCACATCCCCATGGCGATCGTGGGAACGTTCATTCTGGCCTTCGGATGGTTTGGATTCAACGCCGGTTCATCCCTTGCAGGTACTGACCTTCGCATCGGCGTTGTCGCCGTAAATACGATGCTGGCATCGGCGGGCGGCGCATTTTCATCAATGCTGTATATGTGGTTCCGGTACGGCAAACCCGATATCAGCATGATAGCCAACGGCCTGCTTGCGGGACTGGTCGCAATCACCGCGCCCTGCGCTTTCGTCACCGCGCCCGTGGCGGTACTGATCGGCGCAATCGCGGGCATCCTGGTTTGCGTCTCCGTGTTCTTCTTCGACCGTACGCTTAAGATCGACGATCCTGTGGGCGCCATATCGGTCCACGGTGTGAACGGCATGTGGGGCGTGATCTCCCTCGGTCTTTTTGCCGACGGCACGTATGGAGACGGTTACAACGGCATTGCCGGCGGGGTCAAAGGCCTGTTCTACGGCGGCGGTTCACAGTTCGCAGCGCAGTTGATAGGCACGGCGACAAATATTGTTTTTGTGTTCATTGCTTCCTACATCATGTTCAAGGTGCTGGACAAGGTCGTGGGCCTGAGGGTCTCGGCAGAGGTCGAAATTGAAGGGCTTGACCAGGCCGAGGTGGCAGTCTCCGCCTATCCTGAATTTCACCTTAACAAGACTCATCGTTAGATTGGAGAAAAACCATGAAAAAAATAGAAGCTATCATAAAACCGTTCAAGCTCGATGAAGTTAAGGACGCCCTGAATGCGATCGGCATCGCGGGTATGACCGTGACGGAAGTAAAAGGCTTCGGCAGGCAAAAGGGGCACGTAGAGCTCTACCGCGGCGCGGAGTACGATGTGTCCTTTCTCCCGAAGGTGAAGATCGAGGTCGTGGTCGCGGACAGCATTGCGGAAAAGGTGGTGTCCACCATCCAGGAAAAGGCCAAAACCGGCAAGATCGGCGATGGGAAGATATTCATATCGAAGCTGGAAGACATCATCAGGATCAGGACCGGAGAACACGGAGAACCGGCGATTTGAGAGGTCGCCGTTTATCCTCCCTGGGGCCGGCATGTTCCATTGCATGCCGGCCCCGCT
>Ga0334722_10000940_pt1 | contig 39271 bp, 35 predicted proteins | sample C3_bottom_MG_FD_207210 | JGI IMG/M metagenome (GOLD analysis project Ga0334722, IMG submission 207210) | Sediment microbial communities from Yellowstone Lake, YNP, Wyoming, USA - C3_bottom | ecosystem: Environmental > Aquatic > Freshwater > Lake > Sediment | place: USA: Wyoming | collected...
CAATCGTTAAGGAAAGGGCAATGGAGAGTGAGTAATTTACAAGATCCATGAAAGTGTCTCGTGCTGTTGATGGTGAGGGAGGAATGTCGGCTTGGTCCGTCATAAAAAGGCAGACAGGACGACCGGAATTGTGCCAGATAAGACGAAATAAATCAATCCCCATTAAGACAGAAGGTGCGGAAGGGCAGACATACAAAAAAAAATTGTTTTTTGAGCGTGAAGCCATCCCTCTTTGAATCGGTGTCCTTTCATTTTTAATGGCCGATCAAAGCTCCAACCTGATCCGCAAAAATGCCGGAAACCGTGGTAACCCTGTTGCGGTCAAACCTGTATAGCGATAGGTGATTGTGCTGCCCACCGGCGGCGGCTGACGGCGTTCCGCCTCGCTGAATCCCGTACCCAACAAGAATCGCACCCCCCCTTCCGTCTCCACTTCCAAGGCCCCCATCATCCCCTGATACTTACCGGTACCTGGTCGATGGCCAATGACTGTGGCCTCGCTGTCCAACCATTGCTTAACCTTCAGGAGATCCTGACTCCTACCGCCATGATAGATCGAATCGGCGCGGTGCAGCATCAAGCCCTCGCCGCCCAGCCGGACAATTTCGTCCAAGCGTCGTTTCAAGGCCTTGTTGTCAGAGACGCGGAATTGATCGGCCATTTGCAACCACGCCACCCCGGCGGTATCGATAACCTGCCGCATCCGATCGATCCTCTCCGTAAACGGACCGGCTGCCCCTGGCAGCTCAAATATCATGAAGCGGACATCCCGCCACTCCGTATCCAGCGGGGCATTTTTTTTGACAATGCCAGCCAAGCGGGCAAACATTTGCCGGCCCAGCCACAATTCGCCATCAAGGGCAACCTTCGGGAAACCAGCAACGAACCAGCGCGGGGCATCCACCAAACGACCACTGCGAAACCGCAGCTGTTCGCCGTCCCAGCTGGCCCGGACCCCATCAAATTTCTCACTGACCCAGTACTGGCTTGGATCCTGCCCACCCTTCCAATCATAAACCCCTGCCAGCAGAAGATTTGGCCTCTCTTCCTCCCCTGACCACGCCTTGGGGCAGCAGAAAAGCAACAGGCAAATGGCCAGCAGACTCCATCGGATATCAGTTCGCATCCTTCTCTCCCAAAGACCTTTCCCGTAGCACCAGAGCCATCAACGGGAGGACCGAGGCCAGCAGTAAGGGCCAACCGAGATCCCGGCGCAGGTTAGCCCAAAAAGCCAGGGGTAGGAGCCAGAAACAATTGATAAAAAGGACCGAAAGTGTCACCGTCTTGTGTTTCCCATAACGCCGCGCCGCACCTTGATAGGCATGGCTGCAATGCGCCGTCCACCATCGTTCTCCTTTCGCCATCCGCCCGAACAGGGTCAAAGTGGCATCCACCCCAAAGGCCGCCAGCAAAATCAACCAGACAGGCAAAGTCAAGCCTCCTGCTTGCACCGTCAGCACCACCGCCATCCCCAGCGCATACCCCAAAAAACCGCTGCCCACATCCCCCATGAAGATCTTGGCCGGTGGCCAATTCCAGGCCAAAAAACCAAAGACTGCCAAGGCAAAGAAGAGAAGCAGCCTGGCATCCTGGCTCCAGCCGGTCTGACAAAAGAGAATCAGCGCCGCCCCCAAGGCCGCAAAAGAGGCCTCCATGGCGGCAAGGCCGTCAATCCCATCCATAAAATTAAACAGGTTGAGCAGCCAAACGAGGCACACCCCGGCAGCAACATTGAGCGCGGCACCGGCAGGGATCACCAAGCCAGCCAGCGCAAGGCTCGGCACACCTCCCAGAAAGGATAACCCCGTCGCCACCGCCAGACCATGAACCGCAAGCCGTAAGCCCGCCGAGACCTGGTGGCAGTCATCCAGCCAACCGACAACGGCGATCAGCCCGCCGCCAATGATCAGCGCCCAACAGGCGGAGCTTTCGAGGTTTTTTTGGGAGAGCAGAAACAGAAGGACGGAAACAAAGGTGAGGACAATAGCCAACCCGCCACCCCTTGGCGTTGGCATGGTGTGTGAGCTACGATGATTCGGGTGATCGAGCAAACTTTTTTTGACCGCATAGCCGCGAATCAGCCACGTCAGCAGAAGTGAGACCGTAAACGTCAGGCCACCGCCCACTAAATCAATCATGTCCATGCTGTTGGCGCAGGTACGCATCTACCGTTGCTTGGATCCCTTGAGCAACGGTGTATGGAGGCCGCCACCCCAACAGCGCCTGGGCCTTGCTGCTATCCACCCGCAACGAACCGGTGAGGCGATCAATCACCGCCGACCGACCCAGCAACCAGCCCGCCGCACGGAGCAGCGACAGCGGACATGACCAGAGCCGGGCCGATCTGTCCATGGCGCCGGCAAGCTTTCGAATCAAGTCCGGGGTGGACAGATCTTCGCCATCGGAGACCAGAAATGTCTGCCCCGACGCCGCTGGATGACGGAGACAACAGACGATGAAGTCAACCAGGTTGTCCAAAAAAATCAGACTCCGGCGGTTACGAACCGAAGCAAGTGGCAAGGGCAGACCACTACCAACCATCCGCAACAGCCGTGCAAAATTTGCCGAAACCCCTGGCCCATAGACCAAGGGTGGGCGGATAATCACGACCTCCATTCCTGAGACGAAGGAGAGAGATCGCAAGCGATTCTCAGCCTCGCCCTTGGAAACACCATAAGGATCGCGGGGTTGGGGGGCCTGCTCTTCGGTGAATTGGGCGTCAGCCTCGGTTTGCTCGCCATTTACCTTAATCGAACTCAGATAGACGAAACGTTTGACTCCGGCCTTTGCCGCCTCTTCCGCCAAGCGCTCGGTACCTAAGGTATTCACTTCCCAGTACCTGCAATCGACCTCTTTTTTCGGTGCCGCCATTTGGTGAACGTGGGCGGCCAGATGGACAACGACGTCAACAGATGGCAACGCCGCAGCCCAATTTGTTTTCGGACCGATATCCTCGATACGGACAATGTCTTCACCGTGAGCCAGGGCAGAGGGCGAAGACCGCACAACTTGCCTGAGCGACTGGCCCGAGTCGAGCAGGCATTGGCAGAATCTTCTGCCGATAAAGCCGTTAGCGCCAGTCACCAAGACCCGTGGCCTCTTCTCCGGCAAGCCATTGGAATCGGCTTTGCTCAAACTTTGGGAATCTATGGCAATCAATTCATCTCCGCCAAGTAATGGACCCTAACTTTGGAGCGTTGGATACGCCCCGTTCCTGCCAAGCAAAAACAAAGAGGAACTCCATCCGTAAATGGGTTCCTCTTGAAGACCACCAACGTGGTGGCATATATAACTGCGCAACATTACGCGCAGAACGTTTCCCGGCGCTTGGAGCTTGCCCGGAAACAGGAAAGTCTACTCCCAGCTGCCGACATCGGCATCCTCTCCCTCACCGCCATGTTGACCGTCCGCGCCATATGAGAAGATATCCACCTCGCCGTGCTCGCCGGGGTTCTGGTAGTTATAAGGATTGTCCCACGGATCTTTGGGTAGCCCCTTGGAGAGGTACGGTCCCTTCCATTTGTCCGAGCCGTTATTGGTGGTCAACGCCTCAAGGCCTTCCTGGGAGGACGGATATTTGCCGACATCAAGACGGTAGGCATCAAGCCCTGCCATCAACATCTCGATCTGGGTTTTGGCGGTTTTCTGCTTTGCCATCCCCAATTTACCGAACATCTTTGGACCAACCAACGAGGCCAGAAGCCCCAAGATGACCATAACGATCAATAATTCAATGAGTGAAAAACCACCTTCCTGGGCTAACACGCCAAACCGAACTGACTTCTTCATGGGACACACCATCTAAATAGTTAATGAGTTGACTGGGTTTGATGAATTCACAACAATTCCGTCTACAGATTTTGTATTCTCTTTTACGGAAAGCTGCAAAGCAAAAATACTGGGTGTAAAATAATCATTTTGTGGCAACCGCGCAATTCAGCCTCCAGGAATCAAAAAAGTACAACCCACCGAGGGGTGCGGCACAACCAAGATCGATAGAGAAATCCCCGATAAGTTGGTGAACCGCAAGAAATCAGTTATCTCTCTCCGCTTTTTCTCCGGCCTCTTGAGCAGCCTCTCTCTTTTTCCGGTAACGAGCCACAGCCTGGTTATGCTCACTCAAGCTCTTAGAAAAATAGTGACTCCCATCATTTTGCGACACAAAATAGGTGTAGTCGTCCGCTGCCGGATTGAGGGCGGCGGCAATAGCGGTGCGGCCGGGATTGCAGATAGGGCCAACGGGCAAGCCCCGATTCGCGTAGGTATTAAACGGGGTTGAGGTGTCGAGATCGTCCTTCGTCAACGGCGCGCCAAATTTGGCAAGACCATAGATCACAGTCGGATCGGTTTGCAATTTCATCCCCAACCTCAACCGATTCAAGAAGACCTTGGCCACCAGGGGGCGCTCGGCGGCCAGGGCGGTTTCCTTCTCGATAATTGAGGCCAGGATCAAGACCTCGTAGGGGATCAGCGCAGGTTTTTCCGCCTCCGAACCGCTCCCGCGCTGGCCCTTTTTGGCTCGCTCCTCGTCTAGTACCTGCACCATGCGCTTCACCATGGCGGTGACGATAACTCGGAGCCCAGTCCCCTTTTCAAAGAAATAGGTGTCCGGGAAAAGATAGCCCTCGAGCGTCGCTGCCTGCAGGCCAAAGCTATTGATAAATCCGGGGTCGGTGACCAACTGCCAGAACTCTTCCTGCCGCCCCCAGCCACCGGCCTGGATAACCTCGGCGGTCTGATAGAGGTTGAAGCCCTCCACCACAGTAATGGCATGAGGGACGGTCTTGCCGGAAGCAAGTAAAGAAATGACGGCCCGCGGACTCATCCCCGGCGCAAAGGCATACTCCCCTGCCTTCAAACGTCGGCCTGCCAGCAGCTTGGCCCACAGGAAAAAGCGGAAGTCATCGTGGATAACCCCAGCCTGCGCCAGGATCTTTTTAATGCCAAGCAGACCGGCGCCAGCGGGAATCTCAACCGTTACCGAAACGGTTCGAACCGGGCCCGGCTGATCGGGGTAGAGCCAAAACCAAACAGCGCCCCCGATAAAGAGGCAAAGCGCCCCCGCAACCAAACCCAGCACCAGTTTCTTGAAAGACCTTCCCCCCGGAGGAGGAGTGCTCGGTTCAGGTGGATCGTCATCCGAAGGTGCTGGAGGCTCTGGCTCAGTCAAAGGCAATGGCTAGAATCCGGTCCATATGCTTTACCGGAATAAATTTGATCTTGTCCCTTAAGTCTTTCGGGATCTCCACCAGATCCTTTTTATTCTCTTCAGGGATAATCACCGTTTTGATGCCAACCCGCAGGGCGGCCAGGGCCTTTTCCTTGAGGCCGCCAATCGGCAACACCCGGCCCCGCAGGGTGATCTCCCCGGTCATGGCGATATCCTGCCGCACCTTTTTGCCGGAGAGGGCCGAATACAGTGCCGTGGCCATGGTCACCCCGGCCGACGGGCCATCCTTGGGGATAGCGCCGGCGGGTACGTGGACATGGATATCGACCTCGTCAAAGTAGTTCTCCGCTAACTTCAAGCGTTCCAGCTTCGACCGGCAGAAGGTCAGCGCCGCCTGGGCGGATTCCTTCATCACCTCCCCCAGCTGGCCGGTGAGCGTGATGTTGCCCTTGCCCTTGAGGATGGCGACTTCGATATAGAGGATCTCGCCGCCGACCTCGGTCCAGGCGAGCCCGGTGGCAAGACCCGGTTGGTCGATCTTGTCGGTCTCGTACTCAGGCAGGAATTTTGGCGGGCCAAGATAGGTGGCAAGCGTCCGCGCCGAAATGACGTACGGTCCCTTGCCACCTTCCGCCACTTTCCGCGCCACCTTACGGCAGACCTTGCCTATCTCGCGCTCCAGATTCCGCAAGCCCGCCTCCCGGGTGTACTCGCTGATCATGGCCTCCAACATAGGGTCTTCAAGCACAATCTGCTTGGCGGTGATGCCGTTCTGCTTGATCTGGCGCGGCAGGAGATAGCGCTTGGCGATCACCATCTTCTCCTCGGTGGTATAGCCGGAGAGTCGAATGATCTCCATGCGGTCGAGCAACGGCGAGGGGATGGTATCCACCATATTGGCGGTGACGATAAACATCACCTTGGAGAGGTCAAAGGGCATGTTCAGGTAGTGATCCGAAAAATCCGAATTCTGTTCCGGGTCCAAGACCTCAAGCAGGGCGGAGGAGGGATCGCCCCGGTAGTCGGAGCCGACCTTGTCCACCTCATCCATCATGAAGACGGGGTTGTTGGCGCCCACGGTCTTCAAACCCTGGATAATCCGTCCCGGCATGGCGCCAATATAGGTGCGGCGGTGGCCACGAATTTCCGCCTCGTCGTGCATCCCGCCGAGAGACAGACGATAAAATTTCCGGCCCATGGCCCGGGCCACCGATTTACCGAGCGAGGTCTTGCCGACACCAGGAGGGCCGACGAAACAGAGGATCGGCCCTTTGGAGGTCTTGTTCAGCTTGCGCACCGCCAGATGCTCAAGGATGCGCTCCTTCACTTTTTCGAGGCCGTAATGATCGGCATCCAGAATCTCTTTGGCGTTTTTCAGGTCCAACTTGTCCTTGGTGCCGCGCAGCCAAGGGACATCGAGAATCCAATCCAGATAGGTTCTGACAATGGTCGCCTCGGAGGCCTCGGGGTGCATCATCTCAAAACGCTTCAACTGTTTGATCGCCTCGGCCCGGATCGTGGGCGGCATCCGCTTCTTCTCGATTTTGAGGCGCAGTTCTTCAATCTCGGCCGAGCGATCGTCCTCATCGCCCAGCTCCTTTTTTAAGGCGTGCATCTGCTCGCGGAGGTAATACTCCCGCTGGCTTTTGCCCATCTCTTCCCTAGCCACCGACTCGATCTTGGCCTGCAAGGTTGAGACTTCAAGCTCCTTGCGCAGAAATTCGGAGACCTTGGTCAAACGGGCCACCGGATCGAAGGTCTCCAGCACGGACTGGGATTCCGCCGTCTTCAAGCGCAGATTGGAGACCACCAGATCGGCCAAGCGGCCAGGCTCTTCAATGTTGTTCAAGATGACCATCAGGTCCGAAGACATGATCCCTTTCAGGGTGAGGATCTTCTCGGTATTTTCGCGGGCCGTCCGCATCAGGGCCTCGACCTCGACCGGGATCGGGCCAACATCCGCATCCTTGACCACCGTAATTTTGGCGATCAAGTGGGGCTCTTGCTGGATAATTTCATCGACCTTGGCCTTACTTATGGCTTGGACCAGCACCTTCAGCCTGCCGTCCGGCAATTTGAGGGTCCGCATCACCATGCAAACCATGCCAACCCGGAACAGATCGTCGGACGTTGGCTCGTCGAGCGAAGCGTCCTTCTGGGTGACCAGGAGCAGGAGTTTGTCCTTCATCATCGCATCGTTAATGGCGGAAACCGAAGCGGCCCGGCCGACAAAGAGCGGGATGATCATATAACTGAAGACCACCACATCGCGGACAGCCATCATCGGCAACTCTTCAGGGATCTCCTGACCTTCAATATCAAAAAAGTCGCTCATCCCTGTGGTCAGCGAGTCGTTAAATTCCACTATAAAACCTCCGGTAGGCTGTTACTGTTATTTTTCATTGCGCCGCAGAAGCCAGATTTACTGGGTTGCTGGGCAGGTACGTAGTCAGCGACTGTTGGCGAGGCCATCATTAAAATGGTTGCACCTGTCGAATGACAAAAAATCACAAGGGTAAACGGTCAGCAGTGCCGCAGATGCGCGATTTATCTTGACCCGATTCGTTGGTCAATCAATAGACCTGTGAGCTATAGCCCGCCTATGCAAGCAGGTCTATGCCAAAGCAGATGTGGTGCGGCCAAACGTTTACAAAAATCTGCGGCCACACTAAACATGATCTCAATCTAAGTCAATATCAGCTTGTGCAGGGCCGATGAAATAGCGGAGTTCACCCTTGACCCGTCTATGATCGGCACAAAAAAGAGTTACGCCTGAGCAACGGAACAAACGGCGACGTTACAAATTTTCTTGAATAAATCAAGCGGGGGGGATACAGTTTGCCTGCTTTCGCCGTCCTTACCCTGTCTCCTTAACACCCTTACCCCCGTCGAGACCCCCATGCTGACCACCGCCTCATTCTTTGATCTTACCGATTTCAGCCACCCCAACCTCTTTGGCCAAGGGCCGGTGTGGGAAGCCCTGAAAGGCTTGAAATCTTACATGGACGGGCACTCATACCCCAATTTTTCGGGTTGCCTCCCCCTCGATCAACCGCTGCCGGAGACCATGATTCTCTTCAACGGGAAAATTTTCCCGGCCAAGAGCCTCACCGTGAATCTCGGCGAAGCCACCAAAGGGAAATTGACTGTCCACCGAGACGGCGAGCCCTTGATTGGGGCCTCGGTGATCATGGCGGGCGCTATCCTGAGCGGCGAAAAAATCAGCATTGGCTGCGGCGTTTTTATTGAGGCCGGCGCCCTGATCAAATCACCCGCCATCTTCGACGACTGCGCGGAAATCCGCCAAGGGGCGTATCTCCGCGGCTATTGCCTGGTGGGCAAACGCTGCGTGGTAGGCCATGTCACCGAGGTCAAACACTCCATTTTTTTAAATGACGCCAAGGCCGGCCACTTCGCTTACCTGGGCGACAGCATCTTAGGCAACGATGTCAACCTGGGGGCGGGAACCAAACTAGCCAACCTGCGCTTCACCGGCGGCGAGGTGCCGATTCGGACGCCAGCGGGGACCATGGCCACGGGCTTAAAAAAGCTGGGGGCCATCATGGCGGATGGGGTGCAGACCGGCTGCAATTCGGTCACCAATCCGGGAACCTTGCTTGGCAAGAAAACTATGCTGATGCCTAACACGACCGCTCCCTCGGGCTATCACGCGCCAAACTCCCTGATCAAGGGGAAGTAAGGGGTGGTCAACCTTTCCCAAGGTAATCATGAATCCCAAAGAGGATTTCCACCATCAGGCCAAGGGTCAAATAGATCCGCGCCATCCGATCCCAAGGCATCTTCTGCCCGGCGCTCCTCTGCAGAAAGTTCACCAACACCAGAGTTGCCCCGCCTGGCAGGGGGGCAATAGTCACAATCTGCAGCACCGTTTCCAGCGCTGTTTTCAGGATGTTTCCCGGAAAATAGCGCGTACTGCATGCAAGATAGACCCCCGCTAAAAACAGCAGGGATAATAGATTTTTCATCTCTTTCATACTAATGACTTTCACCATGCCTCTAAATTTTTCAACTCTGATCCTACCAGATACTATTCCTCAGGAAGACTCCCTTCGTCAACTGCTACTTTATTTCGAGACGATTTTTTTGTATTCGCCGATGGAGGATATTCCCGAGCGGCTACCATTGGAATTTCGCAGCCTTTGCCGCCATTATGCCCCCGTCCCCTTTGGCGAGGCCTTGCAGAACTTCCAGCAGCTCATCCGCGACATGACCGCCAACCGCGCCGAATACTACGGCTGTGGCTTATCCGCGATTTCAGCCAAGGCAAACGCAGTTGACGAAGAGAGTGTCTGGCGACTGATCAGCCGCCTCTCCCCGCAGGCAGCAAACAACGCCCGGCACGAAACCCTGCTCCAGGCACGGCTCCTGCTTAGTCTTGCCGAAGTGCGCGATCGGGAAGAAAAAGAAATTGAGCTGACCTTGGCCGAAATTGACGGCAAAGGCCAATCAATGCTGCATGGCTTAACCGAGGAGGATGAGGAAGAGGACGTCGAGATGCCGTCGTTTTCCTCCGAAGACCGGCAACAATCGGACGAGGCCCTTGAAAAGCGCCTGCGGGCTTGGGCCCATCTCTTTCTGGCGGATGAAAGGATGGGGAATCATTGGCTGGTCAGCACGACACCTACGGTTCTGGCAATTCTCGCCGATTACGCCTCGACGCAGATGAATGTGGGGCCGAATCGCCTGCTCAGCCTGCCGTTACCGGGGGCCGCCGTCATGAGCCTAACGCCTGCGGCCTATCTCCGGGAACGGCGGGAGTGGCGGCAGGAGACCTCCGCCAGCCTCGCCGCCCTGGCCGTCGGCCTCAAGGGCGCGGCGACTACCGGGGCTTTCATTGGTGGCGAAGCCATCCGCGAACAATTTATCACCTACCACCAAAAAATGCCGTCCTGGGGAGGCGAGCCTCAAGCCACGCTGGATCTGTATCTGCTGCCGGTCTCCCTAACCGGGCTCTTTGCCAAGATAGCCAAGGTTCCGGTACCGGAATCGGGGACACCGCTCTTGCCCTATGGTCTGGTGGCGGTCATCCGGCCCGCGGCGCCGATGCCTGACGCGTCATGAATTAAGGCGAGACGCCAATGAGGACCAGGCAATTTTTTATCGCTGTCCTACTGGCATGGGTGTTGACTGGTTGTGCGCCAAGCGGCCACGCGCCGGTAAGACAACAAACAGACAGCGAACGCCAGCAATCGGCTTGTCGTGATGCTTTTTCCGCCGCCGAACTGGCGGTGCGGGAAGCAGGGGATATGGACACCGAAGCCGGACGCATCCCCGGCTATCCGCATCTGCGGGTCAATCGCTTCCTGTCCAGTTTTCGGGATGAAGTGCATGGCGAGGGCTATGCCTTTTGGCTTAAGCAGCTCCAGGATCTAGCGAGTAAAGGCTGGCGTCTGGAAATTAAAAATCTGCCGGAGCCATCGGGAGAAGAGCTGCAAAGAACGGTTCAGGGTGTTTTAGCCAGTCAGGCGACAACGATTGATGCCTTGCAATCTTGCAGCGATAAGCTCCTGCACTCCCAGCTTGAGGACAACGGCAGCCAGGACGACCTTAAGCAGCGGGCAACCGTTGCCGACAATTATGAGACTTGGGAACGAGTTGTTGGCCTCTATCCCTTAACCGCCTGGATATTCAAACTAGGCATTGCCCAATGGCATGAGAAGACCCTGGCCACCTACAACCTGCCGCTGAACCAATTACCGCTCTCGGGGCAATTGATCCGCTATGAACCATCTCCGGCCAAGGAACTGGCAGAGAGTACGGAAGTTTCCGCAATTCTTGCTAACGCCTCGAAAAATCCTTTAAAAATTCCACTACCGACGGCCGAAGATCGGCAGCAGTTGTTCAACACCTTTGCGCCGCGCTTTGAGATTGATGTCGCGACCAATGACGACCGCATCGGCTCTCCGGAATTACCGGCAGACGCCGCGCCCCGGATAAACACGAGTGCCCCGGCACTCTTTCAGCATCTATCGCATACCCGGCTGGGCGACACAATTTTACTGCAGCTGAATTACACGATCTGGTTTCCGGCCCGGCCCAAAACCTCGGCCTTCGATTTGCTTGGCGGCCAGCTGGACGGCATTACCTGGCGGGTGACGCTGCTACCGAACGGGAAACCGTGGATGTTTGATACCATCCACAATTGTGGCTGTTATCACCTGTTTTTCCCAACCCAATACGCCGGCACTATCCTACAGAAAGCCGGATTTGCCGAAAGCTACTTCCAGCCGCAACCGGCGCTTGCCATCGACCGGGAGATGAAGCCGGTGCTGCGCCTTGCCGCAACCACCCACTATGTCGAGCGCGTCTATTTTGGCCCGGGTCAGTCGGACCGAGTTATTCAGTACCAGTTGAACGAGGCGGATACGCTGCGATCCTTGGGTTTGCAAGATGGAAGTTCGCGCAGCTTATTCGGGCAAGATGGCATTGTGGCGAGCACTGAACGCAGCGAAAGGTACCTGTTCTGGCCGATGGGTATTCCGACGCCGGGGGCCATGCGCCAATGGGGGCATCATGCCACGGCCTTTGTCGGCCGTCGCCACTTTGACGATGCGCGTCTTTTTGAAAATAATTATGTAATACTTTCCGATGTTCAGTCAGAGAGTCCGTAAGTTTTTGCAACGCACGGATTAATTGTGCCACGCTGTGGCAATGGTTTTTTGCGACAATCCTTATTTCATAGGCCTTACCGGTCGACACAAAAAAACAAAATAACCGATCATCTCCTTTCAAAATTCGCAAACCGTCCTTACTGTATGGTTGAAAGAACTGAATCACTCCGTCAGTACGGGCGGTAACTTCGAGGAGTGAATGTAAACTAAACCTCAAAAAGTGAGGTGTGTTATGGCAAGCAGAGACTATTGTTCAAGCGTAAGTGCGGAATTGGAACAGTGGAGCGAAAAGCTTCACAAGCTTTCCAGCGAGATAGACCACATCCCGTCTATCAACAAATACAGATTATTGCCGCAGATCGAGGAGTTGCACATCATCATGACCGAGTTGGATGATCGACTCTGTGACTTGATGGTTGCCTGCCCGACCACGGACCGGCTAGACACCATGGAGGTTACGCGAGGAAGAGGCGTCACTGGCGCCGATTTCAATACAAGCAAGAATGAATCGTTCGATTACGACTACGGCGGCTGAGACCTCGGTCTCGGTAAAACGACGTAAAATTTGACTGATTCAACATAATTGGTAGTAGGCGTTTCTCCTTTCACCTACACCAATCAGCAGGCACTTAGGATACTTCGATCCGGGTGCCTGTTTTTTTTTATTACGTGGCTATAAACTCAGGGAGCGATTATCGATAGTGCTCCATGAGCCCTGTAGAACCCTGCATTCGGCGCAATAGCGCAGCGTATTGCGCCGAATGCAGGGAAAGCCGGAAGTATTGATTCCCCTTTTACGGAACTCACTATCAATGGCGGTGAATGAAAGGTGAAACATCGTTGGAAATTTCAGCGGGGTAAGTTAGCAATGTTTGCCCCGGCCCAAGGGACGGGAGAGAGGAAGGTCGAGGACTTTACCGCCGGGGTCAAGGATAGGCTTGCCGAGTATCCGGATCTTCAGAGAAACCTGCTGATCCTGGTTGATGAGTCGGGCCTGGACATGGCAAAGCTGAAAGCGAATCTGGAGGGACTGTTCATTAACGCCATGGATTGACAAAATGATCAATGGCCAAAAGAGTGGGCTTTCCGGCTGTTTGGCATCATGACCACTGCCTTGGCGATCTCCCTCGGCGCGCCGTTCTGGTTCGACATCCTGAACAGACTGATCAATATCCGGGCCGTCGGCAAATCCCCGGCCTAAAAGGCAGCCCCGGCCTCAACGCCGCAAGCAGGCTCGTAAGTTTCGGTAACGTGGCGCAGGTGACGGAAGTGGTTTGAGTTTATTGTTCCCCCCGATAGTTTCGGGGGGAGCTAGGTGGGGATGCCCCGTGGAGAACCCCCATCCCAGCCTTCCCCCTGCCGGGGGGAAGGGGTTTCCGGCTTAGCGGCAGGGATTGACCGTCAGCACCGGGCACGATGCGGTTTTCACCACCTGCTCGGCGACACTGCCGAACAGCGCTCGCTCCAAGCCCTTGTACCCATGGGTGCCCATGACAATCATGTCGATTTTTTCCTGCTCGGCAAAGGCCACAATCTTTTCCCCGACATCGCCAACCACGACCTTGCCGCTACCGGTAAGGCCGGATGGGAGATTGTCTTCCAGGAAATCGGCCATTTTCTTTTCGGCGCTGACCTGCATCTCTTCCTGAAACTGAATAATCGGCATATGCGGCACAAAAAAACCTGAATAGTCCTCAAAGCTTTGCACAACAAAGATGCAGACTAATTTAGCCCCAAATTTCGCCGCCACATTGACGGCTGCCCCAAAGACCTTCTGCGAGTTGTCGGAAAAATCAACCGGCACCAAAATTTTCTTCACGTCTTCCAGCATGGCTCTCCCTCCCTGATAGAAAAATAGTAAACAACACCTCTCCTGTCTGTACTCTATCACTTTGCAATTTTTCTTGTCAAGGCGATTGCTTCAACCAGACAAATCACGTATGATGGCGTCGCAAAAACTCCGATCTACTGCGTTGCAGCGTGCTTTTGCTTAGCCATCGTTAACGGTACGATGGACTTTTTGCGAGTCCATCACGTATGATGCCGTCGCTAAATTCAGCTTTCACGGGTTGCAGGGTCGAATGGACTCTTTTTGATACCATCAAAACCACGTTGGGTGACCAGCCAGGTCGCCCCGATTTTTTTATAGGCCATGCCAAAAACAATTGAAGACATCTTTGGCGAGAACGGCATTTTGGCCCGGAATCTGCCGGGCTATGAAATGCGTGCCAGCCAGATCAGCATGGCCAAGTCCGTCCTGCGCACCCTTGCCAGCGCCGAGACCGACCTGCAGACCACTGCCCACATGCTGGTAGCGGAGGCCGAAACCGGGATCGGCAAGACCCTGGCCTATCTGGTGCCCGCGATGCTAAGCGGCCAGAAGGTGGTGGTGTCTACCGGCACCTTGAATCTGCAGGAGCAGATCCTCAAAAAAGATATCCCCTTTATCCGGCAGCACATCAAGCCGGACCTCAAGGCCATCTGCGTCAAAGGCCGCCAGAATTACGCCTGCCTGCACCGCTGCCAGCAATTTCTGTCGGCGCCGCAGATCCAGCTTTTTTCAAGCGGCCAGGAGACCGAACTTCTCCACGCCTGGCTGACGGAGACCAAAACCGGCGACCGGGCCGAGCTGACCTGGCTGGCGGACGACTCTCCCCTCTGGGAACAGATCTCCACCTCCACCAGCAAATGCCTCGGGGGCAACTGCCCTGACAACGCCAACTGCTTCATCAGCCGCCTGCGCAAAAAAGCGGCGGTGGCCCAACTCCTGATCGTCAACCACCACCTCTTTTTCTCCGACTTGGCGATCCGCCGTTTCGGGCATGCCGAAGTCCTGCCCCGCTACCAGTCGGTGATTTTCGATGAGGCGCACCACCTGGAAAATGTCGCTACCAGCTATTTTGGCGCCACCTTCAGCCATTACCAACTGCTCGATCTGGTCAAGGACATCGAGACCATGGCCCAGGAGCACTTAAAAAAAGAGGCCCGTCAGACAACCGTCCAAATCGCCCGCGCTTTGGCCAGTCAGGCGGCGGAGTTCGCCCTCATCTTTCCCCGCCAGAAGGGCCGTTTCCCCTTGCCGGAGTTGATCGAAAACACCAAGGAATGGGGCGTTGAGGTCACCCTGCTGGATCAAGCCATCGCCGGCCTCCGCCGGCAACTCGACAGCACCGCGCTCGACAGCGACCACTGGGACGGGCCGCGCAGGCGCTGCCAGGAGTTGCAGGACAACTTGGCCAAGACCACCACCGAGCTTGATCACGCCTATGTCTACTGGGCCGAACGGCGGGAGAAGACCATCAGTCTCTCCGCCGCCCCGATTGAAGTCGCACCTGCCCTGCAAAAGTACCTCTACAGCCAGGTGGGGAGTATCGTCTTCACCTCCGCCACCCTCACCGCCGGCGGCAGTTTCAACTATATGTTCAAACGGTTGGGGTTGCCGGCCGATACCGAGTCCATGAGCCTGCCAACCCCCTTCGACTACGCCCGGCGCAGCCGGCTCTATATCCCGGGGAAAGGCTTTCCCGAGCCCAACGCCGCCAATTACACCGCAGCGATCCAGCAGGACACGCTGGCGATTCTTGGGGCCTCCCGGGGCCGGGCGCTGCTTCTTTTTACCAGCATCAACGCCATGCGACAGATGTATGAATTCCTGGCAGGAAAGCTTGCCCACCCGCTTTTGATGCAAGGCGACGCCCCCAAGGCCAGCCTGCTTGAGACCTTCCGCGAGCAGACCGACTCCGTGCTGCTTGCCGTGGCAAGCTTCTGGGAAGGGGTCAACGTCCCCGGCGAAAGCCTGAGCTGTGTGATTATCGATAAACTCCCCTTTGAAGTCCCCAGCGATCCTGTTATTATGGCGCGGATCAATCGGATAAAAGAGGAGAATGGCAACCCGTTTTTCGATTTCCAGATCCCGCGGGCCATCCTCGCTTTGCGTCAGGGCCTGGGCCGTTTGATGCGCTCGAAAAACGATCGCGGGCTTCTGGCCATCATGGACATCCGCCTCTACACCAAGGGCTACGGCCGCCTCTTCCTGCAAAGTCTGCCGAAGAGCCCGATTATCCGGACCGTTGACGAAGCCACTCATTTCTTTATGGAGAATGCCGAGTGAATCAGACCGAACTCATCTCCCTGCTTAAGCCCGAGACCGCCAAGATTGACCAGGCCATGCGTCTGGATCTGGCGATTGTCGGGAGCCGCCGGCTGCGGGAGGTGCTGGAATACGCCATCTTTAATGGCGGCAAGCGGGTGCGCCCGCTGTTGACGATACTCGCGGCGCGCCTTTGTTGGCAAAGGCAGGGCGTTGCTGCCGATCCCGGCATGACCGCCGCGCTGTACCAATTGGCCTTGACCTTCGAGTACCTCCATGCGGCAAGCCTCCTGCATGACGATGTTATCGATGGCTCCGAAAGCAGGCGCGGACGGACAACCGCCAATCGCGTCTGGGACAACGCCCATGTCATCCTGGCCGGCGATTTTCTGCACGCGCGGGCCATGCTTCTGGCTGGCGCCATCGGCGGCGTGGAGTGCCTGTCCACCATTGGTGCCGCCACCGCGGCCATGGTGGAATCGGAGTTCCTGCAGCTCGACAACGCCGAAACGCTGGAGACCTCGCAGCACCGGTATTTTGAAGTACTGGACGGCAAGACCGCCGCCTTGATTGCCGCCGCCGCCACCACCGGCACCCTCTTTGCGAACGCAAGCGGAGATGCGCGGCAGGCACTCCACACCTTTGGCCGCAATCTGGGGCTCACCTTCCAGATTGTCGACGACCTCCTTGACTATCAGGGTGATCCGCAGAAAACCGGCAAGGTGGTGGGCAACGATTTCCAAGAGGGCAAGATGACTCTGCCGCTCATCCTTGCCTTGGAGCAGGCCAACCCCCAAGACCAGGCGACGCTGACCTCCCTCCTCCACGGCACAGCGGAGGAACGGCGACAAAACTTCGCCGAGGCCAACCGCATCATTGGACAGGCCGGCGGCTTTGCGGCCGCCCGCCATCAGGCCGAGAGCTTGGTCAAAGAGGCCATTGAGGCCTTAACTCTTTTTGAAAAGAGCCCGGAACAAGAGGTCATGACCGCCTTGGCCCGCTACGTCCTAGCCCGGGAGGGGTGAGGAGAGTAGATTGGATCGGTATCAGGGGGAGCGTCAGGAATATGGTCCCCCCGCTCTTCACCGAGGCGACAACGAAAGAAATCAATTTTCACCACGGCCACAACAAAGAAAATGTCCTCCAAAAAACAGCCTCAGAAAAAAATTAAATCCACGAATGGTTGCTTCATCATTACGATTCTGCTGGTAATCCTTGTTACGGTGAGTCTGGGCGCGACCTTTTATTTTCTCTTTTTACGACCCGGGCCAACGGTAACGCCAGCACCGTCAAAATCGACAGCAACCCCAACGGCGCCGAAAACCTCGCCGGCGACTCCGCCACCCGCAAAAACCGCAGGCACGGCCGCCCCTGAAACAGGCACGCCGCCCGCGCCATCCTCCTCCTTGCCGACAGAGCCGCCGCCGGAACAAGCGATCAACGCCCCCCCCGAGCCCCAAACTCCGGCCCAAGCCGGGCCCAGGCTCGCCATCATCATCGACGACATCGGCAATACAAAAATGATCGCCGAGCAGATTATCGCCCTCGACCTGCCTCTCACCTTCTCAATTCTGCCACACACTCCCCATGCCAACCACCTGGCGAGCATGGCGAAGGCCAGGGGGCACAGCGTTCTCCTTCACCTCCCCATGGAGCCCAGCGATCCCAAATGGACTGCCGGTCCCGGCACGCTGCTTCTTTCCATGTCAAAGACCGAGATCGTCAACACGATTGACCAGGATCTGGATACGCCCTACCGCGTCATTGGCATCAATAACCATATGGGTTCGAAATTTTCTGAAAATGCGGTCGCCATGCGGATTTTCCTGAATGACATCAAGGCAAAAAATCTCTTCTTCATCGACAGCCTCACCTCCATCAACAGCGTTGGCTACACCCTGGCTCAGGACATGGGAATCAAGACCGCCAAGCGGGATGTATTTCTGGATAATGAGCAAGAGCCGACCAAGATACTGGCCCAGATCGGCAAGGCCATTGCCCTGGCCCACAAACACGGCAGCGCCATTGCCATCGGTCACCCCTATCCTTCCACCCTGGAGGCCTTACGCTCCGCCCAAACCCGCCTGAACCAGGAAGTCACCATGGTTCCGGTCCATGAGTTAGTCAATTAGTCACGGCAAGACAATACCTTGCCAGCCAGCAGGAAGTCCGGATGAGTCAAAGCCAATCTGGACAAAAAGCTTTTCCAAATCCGCCACTGAGCAGTTGATGCAGGTCTTCCGACGTTCGGTAGAGACATCGGCATATTCGACCACAATAAAATTTTGTAGCCGCTCGCAGACCTCTGCCACAACCGAGGTGGCATCAAGCTCTTCCCGCTGGCAGAACCTGCGCAGCCGTTGCAGGTTCACGATGCTGCGGGCCGGCCCCCGGTAATGACCTTTACCCCGATTCTCCGGGGTTAAATCGCGAACGATTATCTTCCGGTAGCCCTCAACCACTGCCAGCTTCAAACGGTTAATCTCCTGGTGGCCAAGAGCAAACTGGGGGCCATCCGGATCCATGCCCAAATAATAGAGGCAGCCGTGAAAGGTTACCTCCGGCATCTCTCCACCGTTTTCAATGATCAAAATCTCGTCGTCAATAATAGTAGCAGGCGTCATCATAACTAGCGTTGTTTCAATGGGTATGACTCGGGGCGGAAGGGACTTCCGCCGGTTACGAAATAATGCGCAGGCTCACAACTAACCAACCTGAACGGTTACGGAAATCCAAAAAAATTGAGTGAAACAGGAAAAACAATAAAGAAATCAACAGCGCAGACCGATATACAAGCAAAGCCATTGTTATAGCGTTGCAGGCAGGTGAACTCACGAGACACTAAAGAGTCCCGTGAGGGCTACAGCGCACTACCCTGCGACGTCATTATTCATACTTTAACGTAACTATCCAGCTCTAAACGGAAAAGAAAGCATCTGCCCCCCACCCAGCACTGAACTGTCCAGCAGTGCCGTAGATGTACCCCGCAAGGGGGTATAAACTTGAAATAGGGCTGCTGGACAGTTACACTTTAACAAAGGATTGCTGCCGCCATGATTAACAACACCGGTTGGAAACAGCCACTCTCATTGTGTTGGCCGGTATTCTTGCTGAGCCTTCTCGCCACTTTTTTACTCATTTGCATCCTGAGTCCAGTCGCTCATGGAGATCCCCCTGCCCAAACAGCCACACCAGACAATCCCCCCGCTTCGATTTTAGACGACAACCAGGGGGAAGCCTTTAAGGCTGCAATCCAGCAAATGGCCATAACCCTATTCTCCCATATAGGAAACCCTGATCCTGAGGCTGGCGACCTCGCCAACGGTATCGCGGTCAGCAGTTTTGTCGACCTGAAAAAACTGACCCGCACCTCCTCTTTTGGCCGTTATCTTGCCGAGCAGCTGATGACCGAATTCCAGCAACAGGGGTACCGAGTCCTTGAAATCCGCAAAAGCACCTCAATCATGATCCAAGAAAAACGCGGCGAATTTGGGCTGTCCAGAGACATGGCGGAAATTAACCCGGAAGTTGCCGCCCGCACAATGATTACCGGTACCTATACCGTTGCCGGTGACAACATCCTGGTCAATGCCAAAGTGATCGATAACAAAAGCGCCGCTCTTCTGTCCAGCGCCACCATGGTCTTTCCCAGAACCCAATTGACAGAACTTCTGTTAGCAGACAGCGCCTCCGCCACGCCGCGGAAACATGAAGTTTCATCGACCTCGTTGAAACGACTGGAACTGTAAGCCGTTTTTCATATATACTATACCATGTCTCCCGCAAGGATTCAGGAGGATCGCATGAAAAAACCCACTCTTCTCTCTCGCCCAGCCACCAGGATAAGCCTCGCCCTTGCCATCATCATAGTTGGGCTGCCTACCCTTGCCGGGGCCTGGTTTTGGTCATCCGCCGAACAGGAACCGATAGTCGGCCCTGAAAAAGGAGCTCTGCTTCAACCCAATACAGTAAAGCCCGTAGAACCAGCCTCCAAAAGCAACCACCGCGTTTACCAATATAAATCTGATTCCTCCCGATCGTACAACACGGAGAACACCCTCTCTGAAATGTCCAAGGAAGTCGCAGGCAAGGTCTTTTATGGGATGAAAGAGGGGGGACAGCACACCATGACTTCGCGGGTGGCGGTGGTGTGTGCGGTACCGCTTTCCGATCTGAAGCGCGAAACCGAGTTTGGCCGGGTCGTTGCTGAATACTACCTGACAGATCTGGCCGACCGTGGCATCCAGGTCAAAGAACTCCGCCTTGGCAAAGACATCAATATCTTGCCACAAAGCGGGGAGTTCATCTTATCACAAAATATCGGTGAGTTAGCCAATGAATCGCCCGCCCTTGATTATGTTGTGGTGTCAACCTTTACCAACACTAAAAAGACGCTGATCCTCCAAGGTCGAATGATTTCCCTACAGACCGGTCTGGTAAAGACCTCCTGGCGCTATACTATACCTATGAACCGGGAACTCGTGGCCCTTCTGGATGCCAACCAACAGCCCTTCACGATTGCGGTTAAAGGGATGGGAGGCGCGTACAAGTGACATTCACATCTTTTATGAGGCCGACAATGAAGCATACCACCCGAAAAATAAAGCACCCCTTGATCTTGGGAGGCATACTCGCCATCACGATGATACTTGCGCCACTCGCCTATGCTGCCGACACAGAATCGGTAAACACGAACCCGACTGATGAGGCAACGCCCGCGACCAGCAACTTCCGGAACTATTCCGGATTGGCGGAGCTCATCACCATGATCTGTGATGACGCACATGAAAGGTTCCAGGCCTTTTATGGATCATCGGTAGTCAAGGTTGAGCCATTCGCAACCATCGGATTTTACGAGAAGGATAAGCAATCGGAGCTTGGGATGACCCTGGCCGATCAGATGACAGCCATCATTAACAATGATACCCTCGCCAATCATGGTGGGGCCTCGGGCATGACACCCCAAAAACTTAATGGGGTCTTACAAGAGGTTGATGGCTACCTGAGAATCCATATAAGCGGTGTAAATGCCGCAGGCGAAAGGACTTCCTATGTTGTCAGCGTTGAAATGTCAGAGCCTATTTATCGGGCGTTACACACCTATCTGTAACTGGAAGAATCGACATGGCTGAAGCAGAAAAAGATGATTGGCTCGACGCATTAGATAGCCCCGACGACAAGACCTCTCTCCTTGATCAATCGGATCTTGACGATCTGCTCTTTGATTCTAAGGACCAAGGGCAACAAGCAGCTTCACCACCCCTCAGCGCCGAAGAGGAGCTCGACCAATCTGCTATCGACGCCCTGTTATCCGGATCAGATGACAAGCCTTCATCTGCCACCCCGAAAAGCTCTGCTACTGAAAATTTTGATTTAGGCCAATCCGATATCGATGACCTCTTGGCGAGTCCACAAAAACCGGCTCAAAAGCAAGGAGAAAGCGATCCTGACCAGGATGAAATAGACAAACTATTCACGGATATTGACTCTGGTGGCGTAACCGAAGAAAATCCATTTCTGGCGGAAGAAATCGACTTCAAAGATGTCTTAGACAATAAGGATAGCTCCCCCCAGAGCGCTGTCCTCGACTTCAATGCAGAAGAATTCAAATTAGATGCGGATATCCCGGATCTCCCCGAAGACAGCCAAAGCTTTAACTTTAACCCTCCTTCCGCCGTTGACGATACCTCCGTCGATTCACCGGCTGACGAGCCAACCGCCAAAATCACCCCAGAGCCAGAGAAAGCGGCATCGAAAACAAAGAGTCTTGATCGGCAAGGATTTGCCGCCAAGGTTAAAATGTTCCTGGGCAATCTCAAGATGCTTCTTGGTGTTGGCGGCTTAGCGGCACTCCTTATCGTGGCCGGGATCTTCTTCATGAAGGGCCGCACCCCAAAAGGCCAAAACGAAACCACCGCAGAAGTCGTCACCAAACCGCCTCAACATGGCGAACCCGCTACTGCTAAACAACATGAGCCTGCAGTCAAGCCCTCTGAACCGCCTCCACCAGAGCCACCAAAACAAGTACCGGCTCCAAATCTCCCCCCAACTGTGGAAGATCTCGAGATAACCATGCCACCGGAAAGTAGCCAGTTAATGCTAACCTTGAATGGCAAAGATCCTGAAAATGCCCCTCTGGACTACGAATTTCAATCCATGCCCACACACGGCCAACTTTCTGGTCATGCGCCCAATCTGGTTTATACACCAAAGCCTGACTTCAGTGGTCAGGACAGCTTTACCGTCAGAGCAACCGACGGCAAAAACATGAGCGCCCCAGCCACGGTAAAAATTTCCAGACCTGCGCCGGCAATTGCCAAGGAACCGCCGGTAAAAACCGAAACTGCCTCCAAGCCGGAACCGTCAGTCGAGTGGGCAAAAACAGAGGTAGAGAGTAAAGCACAACAAGAAGTAGTATTGGCAAAAAACAAGACGTATACCTTAACCGGGACAAAAGGCCAAATCATCAACTGGAAAAAGATATGGAATGAAACTAACTTTGTGCCATACAAGGCAGATGTACGGATTGACATCATTGCTCCACCCAAACACGGTACACTGAAGACCATTGATAAAACCCAATCAATCTACACCCCTAATCACAATTTTAGAGGCACGGACACCTTCACCTACCAATTCGGTTTGGGCAAACTGCACTCAAAGAGCAAAACTGTCTCGGTGACCGTCCAGCATAAAAACAGAACCCCAGTCCTTCACCTACAACAAATTGACCAAAGTTACACAACCGGCGATACGGTCATCTTGAACGCAAGCCAGACCAGCGATGAAAACCGGGAAACCTTGACCTTCAAATGGGAACAGCTTTCCGGCGTTCCGGTCTTGATCAAGCCATTGAATGGCGACAAGTCACAAGTCTCCTTTGTGGCGCCTTCAAACTTCAACACCGTCAGCAACCCCACCTTGCTGATCAAAGTAACTGCAACAGACCAGGAAGGCGCAAGCGACTCCAAGGAGATCAAAATTACCACCAAATCCCGCCGCAGTTCCGCCATATGGCAAGGCCAATGAACTGCTTATCGCCACAAATTGGGGAAGTATCTCTCACCCGCGCTACTTATCTTCGATGAACTCGGTTACCTGACCAACGACAAGCTTAGCGCCGACCCCCTTTTTTAAACATCAGCCGAACTGTTCAGCAGCACCACATCTGCGGCGTTTATCCCCCTTGCGGGGATCGTAGGCCTGCTTGCATAGGTTGGCTATAGCTCGCAGCCATTTTCTGGATTTTTACAAGACCACGGGCAGCGAGGGCCATGGCGCTCAAAATTTAGCGCACGGCCATACTTTCTGTTTGCTAATTACCTGATTCCTCTTTATGATAACAGGGGTGCTAACTGTTCCGGTTGGCTTGACTGTGAATTTGTAGACTGTAACTACCATTTATCCTAGTAGAATTAACGCCGCCTTGCGGCTGGACCGCTTAGCAATTACACTAAGCCGTTGTACAAAAATAACCTATTCACTCTGGACAGCTAAAACGGCATAAGGAGCCGTAAAGGAAAGGGCAGAATGGGCAAGTTATTTATTAACGGCTCCTAAATTCTTCCTCTTCAATGGCAAAACCATGAATGACCACGATGTAAACAAAGTTGCCGGCCTGCTTAAAACCATGGCCCATCCCCTCCGCTTGAAGATTCTCTGCCTCCTGCAGGACAAGGAAATGACCGTCGGCGAACTCAGGGATGAGGTCAAGACCACCAATGCCAATGTTTCCCAGCATTTGACCATCCTTCGGAATAAAGATATTATCAGCTTCAGAAAGGACGCCAATTTTATTTTCAATAAAATAGCTGACCCCCGCATTATCGAGTTGATGGCCACAATGAAGAAAACCTTTTGCCCGGACGAATAAAAAATCAGGTTGCTAATGGAAGGGAAAGGAAGCGCTTCGCGCTTAATCATGTATCCTCCCACAACTTAACCCTTCGTCATAGCCCAATGCTCGCATACTCAGAAAGCCTGCTGGTCCATTTCCGGCGGGCGGAAGATCTCAAAAAAGAGGCCCTCAATTATTCCTATATCGACTTGAACAGGCGGCAGCTCTGCGATTTGGAGCTTCTCCTGAACCGAGCCTTTTATCCATTAAAGGGCTATCTCAACCGGGCTGATTATGAGTCCGTTCTCGACCGTCTCCGTCTGGCCGACGACACAGTCTGGCCCATCCCCATCTGTCTCGATGTCCCCGAAAAAACCGCCAAGGCACTCACCACAGGCCAAAAAGTTTCGATCAACGACGAGGAAGGTTTCATGCTTGCCGTTCTCGAAATCGACGACATATGGCAACCAGACAAAAAGCGGGAGGCCCTTGCCATCTACGGTACCGATAACCCGGCAGCCCATCCCGGCGTCCGGCACCTCTTGCAACAGACGGGCGACTGGTATATCGGCGGCAGCCTGGAAGGCCTGCACCTGCCGATCCACTACGACTTCAAAGAGATTCGCCTAACGCCGGCCGAAACCTCCCGTCGCTTTACCCAGAACGGCTGGCGTCGGGTCATGGGCTTTCATACCGACGAGTACTTGCATTGCGCCCACCGCGAGATGGTGCTGCGTGCCGCCCGCGAGGCCAACGCCACCATTCTCCTGCAACCGGTGGTCGGCCTCGATCACCCCGGCAATATTGACCACTACACCCATGTCCGTTGTTACGAGGAGATCGTCAAGAAATTCCCAAGCAACATGGCACTGCTAAACCTCATCGCCATGGCCACCCGCTGGGCCGGTCCCAGGGAAGCGCTCTGGCAGGCCATCATTAAGAAAAATTTTGGCTGCAGTCACTTCCTGGTGGCGGATGGTCACGGCGACCCCTTTGCCTGTCAGCAGAACCTCGGCCTGTTTTTTCCTGTCCACGCAGCCCAGGAATTGGTCCGAGAATACGAAGCGGAAACCGGCATCGTCATGGTGCCTTTGCGCGAGATGGTCTACGCCGAGGACAAGGCCCAATACCTCCTCAAGGAGGAAGCGGGACCAGAGATGACGATCAAGACCATTTCGTCGTCCGAGTTGAAACGCCGCCTAAAACAGAATCTCGCCATCCCGGAGTGGTTCTCCTACCCCGAGGTGGTGGCTGAGCTGAAACGAGCCTTCCCTCCCCGCTCCAAACAGGGTTTCACGGTCTTCATCACCGGGCTGTCCGGCTCTGGCAAATCTACTCTCGCCAAGGTCTTGATGGTGAAATTTATGGAGATGCGAGATCGCCCGGTAACCTTGCTGGACGGCGATATCGTCCGCAAAAACCTCTCCTCGGAGCTCAATTTTTCTAAGGAGCACCGGCATCTCAACATCACCCGTATCGGCTTTGTCGCCAGCGAAATCACAAAAAACGGCGGCATTGCCCTCTGCGCTCCCATCGCGCCCTACGAGGAGTCGCGCCAAGCCAATCGGGAACTGATCAGCCGTTGCGGCGGCTACATTGAGGTGTATGTCTCCACCCCGATCGAGGTCTGCGAACAGCGCGACAGAAAAGGCCTCTACGCCAAAGCCAGGGCCGGCCTAGTCAAAGGCGTCACCGGCGTCACCGACCCTTACATCCCCCCCGTCCACCCGGAACTGACCATCGATACCAGCCAGATCACCCCTGCCGAAGGGGCGCAGGAGATACTTCTCTACCTGGCCGAGCAGGGGTATATCCAATAGCTGGATTTTTCAGACCAGGGCACTACTTTGCCGCCCCCCCTTTCTTGACAACCATAGTCCCAAGAATACAATATGAAAGTATGAGATACACTTTTTCTCTATTATTAAGGAGACTTGCAGATGCCAATCAGTTTGAGAATTCCCACTCACAAAGAAGAGTTAATCCGAAAATTTGCCCAAAAAAAAGGGAAGCCCCAAACTGCTATCATTCTGGAGGCCGTTGATGAAAAATTAGAGCTCAAAAAAACAGGCAGCAACTCCATCCGGGAGCTTGCCGGTTGGATGACTCACGACTATAAGGGTGTTCATGACTTATAGAGGCCCAACATGATTCGTAGTCAAATCAAAACCGGGGCAGTGCTTTCTTATGTTGCTCTGATATTGGGCAGCGCAGTAACATTGGTTTATACGCCATTCATGTTGCGAATGCTGGGGCAAGCTGAATTTGGTCTCTTTTCGTTGGTAAATACTACTATCGCCTATCTGACCATTCTTGATTTTGGCTTTGGAACAGCCATTGTACGATATACTGCAAAATATCGCGCTGAGAAGGACAAGGCTAAGGAAGAAACTCTGCACGGTATGTTTATGATTCTATATATTGGTATCGGTATTCTCGCATTTTTACTGGCATTGATACTGGTCTTCAATATTAAGTGGCTCTTTTCAAACACCTTAACTGCTACGGAATTAAGTACAGCAAAAATATTAATGTGGCTCGCTGCCGCCAACTTGGCGGTGAGCTTTCCTTTCAGTGTCTATGCTTCGATCATTGCCGCTCGTGAGCGGTTTGTTTTTGCCAAGACAGTCCATCTCATACGATTGGTTGTCAACCCCCTGCTCATGGTAGCAGTCTTAACCATGGGTTATAAGGCAGTTGGTATGATTGTAGTAGCTACAGGGATCAATCTGCTCATCAATATTGTTAACCTGGTTTACTGTAAAAGGCATTTGCATGTCAAAATGCGTTTTACTGGGTTCGACATTCCACTGCTCAAAGAGATTGGCACCTATTCGTTTTTTGTCTTTTTGAATCTGATTGCTGATCGCCTATACTGGAGTACTGGCCAAGTTTTACTTGGTATCTTTGTGGGTACGGTAGCGGTTGCAATCTATGCAATCGGTGTGCAGTTTATAACCATGCTCTATATGCCCGTCTCGAGCGCTACCGCTGGTCTCTTCTTGCCCCGTGTTACGCAAATAAGCCTTAATGATTCAGCGCATAATGAACTCTCCGATCTTTTTATCAGGGTGGGCAGGATTCAGTTTATCATGTTGGCGCTTGTTTTATCTGGCTTTGCCCTTTACGGTCAACAATTTGTCAACCTGTGGGCTGGGCCAGAGTATGCTGCTTCGTATCTGGTAGCTATGGTCATGATGGTACCCCTGACCATTCCTTTGATTCAGAATATGGGCATCTCCATCTTGCAAGCCAAGAACATGCATGCGTTTAGATCGATCGTCTTTTCGGTGCTTGCAATTATGAACGTGGCGATATCAATCCCTCTGGTCAAATTGTGGGGTCCAGTTGGTAGCGCTATCGGAACCGCTTTGTCGCTGACTGCTGGGCAGATTGTGATCATGAATATTTATTACCGAAAACACCTTGAACTGGATATTGGTAAGTTTTGGCAAGAGGTTTGCAAGATGTTGCCCGCAGTACTATTGCCCTGTGGTTTGGCTATTCTGTTGTTGCAATGGTTCTCTGCTGATCGTATTGTTGGTTTTACGGTACACGTTGTAATCTATACGGCTGTATATTGTATGAGTATGTATCTTCTGGGCATGAACCGCTCCGAGAAACAATTGATACTTGACCCGCTGAAGAGTATCGTTAGGAAGTTGAGTGTTGTAGCAAAGGGATAAGGATGATTCATATCTCACAAAAAGAAGAGTGCTGCGGTTGCCACGCTTGCTTCACTGCCTGCCCAACTGGCTGTATTGAGATGGTAGCTGATGGTGAGGGCTTTCTCTATCCGCTGGTCAACGAAGAGTTGTGCGCCAATTGCGGGATTTGCGAAAAGGTTTGTCCGATGGCGAGCGAACTGCGTCATGATAACCCACCGGTTGCCTTTGCGGCCTGGCATCGAAACGCGGCGATCCGCACCGAAAGTTCATCGGGCGGGGGGTTTAGCGCCCTGATGAGAAAGACATTAGGAGAAGGGGGTGTCGTTTTCGGTGCCGCTTTCGATAGTAGCCTAACCCTTTGCCATCAATCCGCTCAAAACGAAGCGGAAAGTGATAAGCTCAGAGGGTCAAAATATGTGCAAAGTATTATCGGTAATGCGTATAAAGATGCTCAAAATTTTTTGCATCAAGGCAGGCATGTCCTCTTTTCTGGTACTCCTTGTCAGGTTGCCGGGTTGTATGCATTTCTGGGAAATGATGAAGAAAACCTGTTGACCTGTGATCTGGTCTGTCATGGTGTCCCCTCGCCAAAGGTTTTCGCTGCGTATAAAGAAAATATGGAACGGCGGCACGGTGCAAAAGTTCAGAGGATCTCTTTCAGGCGCAAGGAGTGCGGCTGGAAGAGATCCTCTGTAGCATTGTTGTTCGACAATGCTACAGAATATCGCCGAAGTTTGGCGGACGACCCATTTATGCTCGGTTTTTTACGAAATACCTACTTGCGGCCATCCTGCCATAACTGTCGTTTCTCACGGATACCACGGATAGCCGATATTACCCTCGGTGATTTCTGGGGTGTAGGCGATCATCATCCCGGATGGGATGATGATCGTGGTACATCGTTGATCCTGGTGCAGACCAAAAAAGGTCAAGATGCTTTTGATGCGGTTCGTGATGCATTGGTTGCCCATGATGCCGAACTTGACGTAGCAATCCGCTCCAATTCCTGTATAAGTGGTTCTGTGCCACCAAGACAAAATCGGGCGGCTTTTTTCATTGATCTTGATCGCCTCCCCTTTGAAAAGGTAATTAAAAGATATATGTCCCCGCCGTCACTTTGGCGCCGTTTGTCTTCCTTGCCAAGGCGAGTGGTGCGGCGTCTGTTCGCAGCTAAGGTCAGAGGAATAGAATGATGAAAATTGGCACACTGACATTTCATATCACCAGTAACTATGGTGCATTGTTGCAGGCATATGCGCTGCAACGAGTGTTGAATAGGATGGGGCATTCATCTGAAGTTATAAACTATCAATTTCCCGGAAGTGAAAATCTTCTTTGTCGAAAATTAAGTGATTGCAAAACATTGAGAAGGAAAATCTCCTTTATCAGGGAACTTGCCTGGTGTGTTGCTGGCCCTGTTGGATATGGACGTCGATTGAGAATTTCGCGCTCCATTGACTTTATTAAAACCTATATCCCTGTTTCAAAAAAAGTATACAATCATTGTCAGGATTTGGCTGAAGATACGACTGGCTATGATGCTTATATCACAGGCAGCGATCAGGTTTGGAATCCGAATTTAAAAGAAACCTTAGGTGATGCATACTTATTAGGATTTGTCCCAGAAAAACGAATCAAAATTTCATATGCTGCAAGTTTTGGCGTCTCGGAACTTCCCCTTGAAAAGCTTGAAGTTTATGGGAGGGCCCTGCGAAAATTTAACCATATTTCAGTACGTGAACAAGAAGGGGTTGGGATCGTCAGAAAAGCTACTGATGGCAAAAAGGCCCAACTTGTTTTGGATCCAACGCTACTTCTAACGCGAGAGCAGTGGTTGGAATTAGCTGTCTACAAGCCAAAATACAAGGAATACATCCTTTGTTATTTTTTAGATGATTTTGAGCAATCCTGGCAGTTTGTATATGATTTGCAGCAACACTACCGATTGCCCGTTCTCTACATCGGTTTTAATAAAAAATATTTGTTTGATTCAAAGATGGAGCTCATTTCAGGGGCCGGTCCTCGTGAATTTTTGGGGCTCTTTGCAAATGCTTCAATAGTTGTCACTAATTCATTCCATGGAACGGTTTTTTCCATTCTATTTAGAAAATCGTTTTATAGTATGCTCGGCTCTAATCCCCACAGAAAGTCAATGAACGGTAGGCTCTCTAATTTGGCGGATATGTTGGATTTGAAAAACCGTATTTGTGAAGTAAGAGCAATGCAGCGGAGTGACCAGGCTATCGACTACGATAAAATAGAATTGTTAGTAGACAATGAGCGTGAAAATTCATTGAAGTTTATTGAAAAGTCGTTGAATAAGGGGGAGTAAAGCAATGCTTTATCCACTAGTTTCAGTCATAACACCTTGTTATAACGATGGGAAATATATACTCGACACTGTTAAATCTGTTGAGAAATCGACGTATGAAAATATTGAGCATATCATCATAAATGATGGCTCTACAGACCAATATACACTTGAAGTACTAGATAAAATCGATAGTCATAGGCTTAGAATTATTCACTCTGAAAACCAGGGAGTTTGCAAAGCGCGTAATACAGCAATAAAACAAAGCAATGGCAAATATATACTTCCTTTAGACGGCGATGATTTAATTTCATCCGAGTATATTTCCAAAGCTGTTGAGCAACTTGAAGCAGATGAAAATGTGAAGCTTGTAGCGTGTAATTACCGACATTTTGGCAAGGTCAATCGTAGTATTAAAGTTGAATCATACTCAATGGAGAAGTTATTGGGACGTAACCTTTACGTCGTGTCTTCTTTCTTCAGGCGAGCGGATTTTGATAGAGTCGGTGGCTTTAATGTGAATATGCACAAAGGTCTTGAAGATTGGGACTTTTGGATTGATATCCTAGAATATGAAGGCCAAGTCGTAATAGTTCAAGGGCAACATTTCTTTTACAGGATTAAGTCTAGTAAAGTGTCGCGGAACTACAGTATGACCAAAGATGTACTCAAAGAGTTACGGCGTATTATTTGGGAAAATCACCGAGAGCTCTATTCCCGAGTTTTTCCAGATCCACTTCAGACCATTGAGTACCGGAAGATTGCTAGCTCTAAAGAATATCGGCTGGGTAAAATTTTACTTGCTCCCATTCGTAAATTACTCCAGATTTATAGAGATACGGCCTGATATATTGCCAATTTTTTTGATAAACCTTATGAAGGACGTGGCGTGTTGGACAAAATATACTCTCCGGGAGGGGGGGCGAGACCTCTTTTTTTACTTTAACTGAAACCTATTTGCCAGGTAATGGTCAATAAACTTTTTCATCGGCTTGGCCTCCTATTCTTCTTGTTGATGCTTGTCGTGCCCACGACATACCAAGTAGAAAGAGGCGCGCTGTTAATGGTTCTTGTTGCTGGTGGCGTGTATAAATCTTTGGCTGGCAAATGGAGGATCGACAAGAGAGTGCTTGTGGTAGGTTTAGGATGTGTCACCACATCGTTAATGTTTATGCTCTATGGACTATTGAATGATGCGCCGGGGGCAGTCGAAGTTGGAACAGTGTACGTCTTGTGGCCGCTTCTTTTTATATTCTTTATGGGTGTTGCGAACAGCCCTTCTGATTTTGAGCCCATCATTAAAGTTATCATTGTAGGCGTAATGATTGCCTCAATGATGGGTATTTTGCTCGTTGCGGAAGGGTTTGGGGGCATTGGTCTTAACATGAAATTCATCCTAGGGGGGCAAGGCGCTGCTCTTGGGATTTCTGAAGGAACAGTTGAGTATAGACTCTATAATATGAACACTGTCATATATGGTTTTCCCTTTTTGCTGGCTTTAATTTTGTTGCCTAAAGAATTAAGGTTTTGCAATAAATTCTGGAATCGCCTGACTCTAATTACTCTGGGGTTGACCTTCATCACGCTACTTATTTCTGGAAGGCGTGCCTTTTGGGTAATTGTGACCATAAGTCCTTTGGTTATATTTGTTATCTACAGAGTGGCAGGATTGGCAAATCCCTTCAAGGTAAAATCGTTTTTTTATTTAGCTGTATTTGTTTTGCTTTCCTTATTGATTGGTGATTTGGTATTTGAACTGAGATTTGACCAATATATCGGCAATATATTGGCAGGATTTGATTTTGGCGATGTGTCGAATGTTGCTGCTTCTGCACGGGCAGAACAATTTTATGCCCTTTTACATGGTTGGATGGAAAATCCACTGTTAGGCGCAGGTCATGGTGCCGCCGCGCCTGGCAGTATTAGAAGTGCCGAACATCCTTGGGCTTACGAACTGACATACCTAGCTCTGCTTTTTCAAATTGGCTTAATTGGTTCAATTATTTATGCATCGGCAGTGTTCTGGATATATGTTAAATCCATACGTTTTGTTCATATTAGGCCTCGGGCTGCAGCTATGTTCCTGCCGCTACTTGTTGGCTTGACCTGTTTTTTAATCGCTAATGCTACAAATCCATACCTTATGAAATTTGATTACCTTTGGACCATATTTCTTCCGGTAGGTGTTTTGAATGCATATTTATTACAATGCTCTCATGGATATTGTCATTGTTAACTGGAACGCCGGCCCCCAACTAGCTGAAGCTGTTGCCAGCATCGTTCAATACCATCATGACCTCATATCGTCTGTCATCATCGTTGATAACGCCTCTATAGACGATTCCCTGGCGCTTGTGGAGGCGATCACTGGTTCGCAGTTTCCCGTCCATATCATTCACAATACTGAGAATCTGGGATTTGCTGCGGCCTGTAATCAGGGGGCGGAACTGGCTAGCAGCGCGTATCTGCTGTTCCTGAACCCAGATACGCGCTTGTTTGAAAATTCTCTTTCAGTACCGCTGGCTTTTATGCAACGCCCCGAAAATGCAGATGTGGGCATTGTTGGTATCCAACTTGTCGATGAACACAACCACATTGCCCGTAGCTGCGCCCGGTTTCCCTCCTTGGGTATCTTTGCCGCTCAGACATTGGGCTTAAATCGTTTGCCTGGGTTGCGGCATTTTACCCACCCTATGGCTGAATGGAATCATGAGAATACACAACAAGTTGATCAGGTGATTGGTGCTTTTTTCCTGATGCGTCATCCGCCATTCAAGTTCTTAGGTGGTTTTGATGAGCGCTTTTTTGTTTATTTTGAAGAGGTGGATTTGTCCCTCCGCGCTCGTCAAGCCGGTTGGCGCAGTGTTTATCTAGCCGAGGCACGGGCTTTCCACGCAGAGGGCGGCACCTCACGCCAAGTAAAGGCGCACCGGCTGTTCTATTCATTGCGCAGCCGGTTGCTGTATGGCTTCAAGCATTTCACGCCCTGGCAGGCGTGGGCGTTATTGGGCGTGACGCTGGTGGTAGAGCCGGTCAGCCGGTCGATTTTTTCGCTGCTACGCGGAGGGGTGCAGGATGTGCGTAACACGTTGAGTGGATACAGTATGTTATGCCGTGACTTGTCGAATATTGTATTTAGGTTACGTACAACTTCAATGGAAGGGATAAAATTTTCGAGAAAAGTATGATTGATTTGAAGTTGCTACAAGAATATCTAATATGCCCTTGCTGTCATAGATCTGAGTTAAGCTGGAAAGTTGACACTAGCGAATTGAAATGCGAATCATGCGGAGCCCAATATCCCATCACGCATGGGCGACCGGTGTTGTTGCGGCCTGATAATGCGGTATTTTGCCAGGATGATTATCGCTATGCTGGTTTGCCAGCGACTGAAGTATCGGTAGGCTGGGGGCGTTTTATTCCGGCTCCCTCGGTCAATTTGGCTAATGGGCGATTGTTGGCGCGTATGCGGCAGTTGCTGTCAGAACTGCCTGTGGCGAAGGTGATGGTAGTAGGGGGTGGTTGTCAACGGCAGTGGCTGGATGAGCGGTTGGGGGCGAGTGATACTGTGCGGGTGGTGTATTCCGATATCGATGTGCGATCAGATATCGATCTTTTCTGTGACGGGCACGATCTACCTTTCGTGGAAGGCTCTTTCGATGCGGTGATTACGACGGCAGTGCTTGAGCATGTGTTATATCCGGAACGTGTGGCGGCGGAAATCTATCGGGTACTGAAGATGGGTGGGTTGCTGTACTCCGAACTGCCCTTTATGCAACAGGTGCACGAAGGGGCTTATGACTTCACGCGCTACACACTCTCAGGCCATCGGCGATTGCTCAACGGCTTTTCTGAAATCGAGAGCGGTATGGTGGCTGGGCCGGGTACGGCTCTGGTGTGGGCTATCGAAAATTTTGTGCTGGCATTTGTGGCGCGCTCTACATTTCGCAAGATGGCCAAGGCACTGGTCAGGATTGGCTTCGCCTGGTTGAAGCACTTTGATCGCTTGCTGGTGAATCGGCCTGAGGCAATGGATGGAGCTTCTTGCACTTATTTTCTCGGTCGCAAAATTGAAGGTGGTATTCCTGATACAGAAATTATTGCGCGCTATGTCGGTGCGAAACATTTGAGGCACGCCTAGGCTGTGCGTGTCCTTCTGCTGTGCCGTTATAGCCGTCTCGGCGCAAGCAGTCGATTGCGATCTTATCAATATCTTCCCTATCTTGCATCCTGCGGGATGGATGTATTTATTGCACCCTTGTTTGGCGATGATTATGTGGCTGGGTTATATGCTGGCAAGGTTTCATCTATTCTGGTCTTGCGGTCATATGTGATAAGGCTCAAAAACATGTTGTTTGCAGGGAAGTTTGATCTGGTTTGGGTGGAAAAGGAGATGCTGCCGTGGGTGCCTAGTTGGCTTGAGCTTGGCTTGTTTCCTACCGGTGTTCCTTTGGTGGTGGATTATGACGACGCTATCTTTCACCGTTATGATAGGCATCGCTGGCTGTTTGTGCGTCGCCTGCTAGGTAAAAAGATTGATGCTGTGATGCGCCGCGCGGATTTGGTTTTGGCGGGCAATGATTATTTGGCGGGGCGCGCAAGAGGGGCAGGGGCGAGACGTGTGGAATTGCTGCCTACGGTAGTGGATGATTCTCGATATGCGGTGCCGGCAAGAAAGACAGGATCGCCGCTAACGATAGGCTGGATTGGTTCGCCCAGCACGGCTCGCTATTTGAAGCTGATTGGGCCTGTGTTGCAGGATTTGGTTGCATCTCACGATGTGCGTGTAGTGGCGCTAGGGGCAAATGCTGATCAGTTGGAGGGGCTACCCGTTGAAGTTAGACCTTGGACTGAAGCGGGTGAGGTTAAGGAAATTCAGCAGTTCGATATCGGCATCATGCCTTTGCCCGATGAGCCTTTCGAGCGAGGGAAGTGTGGCTACAAGCTCATTCAATACATGGCCTGTGGTAAGCCTGTGGTTGCTTCGTCAGTAGGGGTGAACAGAGAAATCGTTGAGCATGGTGTGAATGGTTTTTGGGCTAATTCTCATGAGGAGTGGTTAACAGCCTTGGGCAGCCTGCTGGAAGATGCTGAACTTAGAAAACAGATGGGGGAGGTAGGACGTAAGCATATTGAAGACAAATATTGTACTCAGCATGTGGCACCGCGCCTAGCTGCGTTGTTACGAACTGCGGCTAACAGAGGGCCTATCTCCAAGTGAAGGCAAGTTTAAGAGAAGGTCGTAGGGGAGTTGCGCGTTGATACGCTTACTATTTGTCGTTTCCGAGGATTGGTATTTCTTGTCACACCGTTTGCACTTGGCTGAGGCCGCCATTGCTGCAGGGTATAAGGTTGCCTTGTTGAGTCGGGTTTCGCAACACCGTACTCAGATTGAGGCGAGTGGTGTTGAAGTCATCGATTGGTCGCTTGATCGGTGTTCTCGTAATCCATTTTGCGAGTTGCACTTCCTTAGGGAAGTGTACGTTGCCCTGCGGAGAATTCGGCCGGATATTGTGCATGCGGTGGCGCTGAAGCCTGTGCTTTATTCCGCCCTAGCTTGCCGGTTGGCTGGGGTGCACGCACGTGTGTCTGCATTGGGTGGCCTTGGGTTTGTGTTCAGCTCACGGAAATTTCTTGCCCGATTGTTACGGCCGGTGCTGGTGCTGGCCTTTCGCTGGGCGTTGAGAGGCAGGGATGCCCGCTTGATTTTGCAAAATCCTGATGACCAGGCGATTTTATTGGCCGCAGATGTGATTGAGGTAGGACGTATTCGGTTGATACGTGGTGTCGGCGTGGATACCTCAGCCTTTTTCCCTCAGGCGGAAGTATCTAATGTGCCTCTGGTGGTATTGCCCGCACGGTTGCTTTGGGACAAAGGGGTTGGTGAGTTTGTGGATTGTGCTCGCTCCATCAAGCAGAAGGGGATTCATGCACGTTTTGCTTTGGTGGGAGAACCGGACGCGCATAACCCGGAATGCGTCCCAGTGGCGCAGCTTGAGGCATGGGCGGCTGAAGGCGCAGTGGAATGGTGGGGACGCCGTGCTGACATGCCGGAGGTGCTTAGGCAAGCAGCGGTAGTTTGCCTTCCCTCCTCCTACGGTGAGGGCTTGCCCAAAGCATTGCTAGAGGCGGCCAGTTGTGGGCGTCCCATTGTAACCTATAATGTGCCAGGCTGCCGGGAGGTGGTGGTCGATGGGGAAAATGGTATTCTTGTGCCACTGAAGGATGGACAGGCTTTGGCCGCTGCCTTGGAGAAATTGTTGCGCGACCCCGAATTGCGACGGCGCATGGGTGCTGCGGGGCGTGCAATGGTGCTCAGAGAGTTTTCTCAGGAAAGAGTGGCTACGGAAACCATGCGCGTGTGGGAAGAGGTGTTGGCTTGAGGCAATATCTGTGCAATTTGATGGTTGCGACCGGTATGCAGGTAAAAGACCCAGGTAGTGGATGGGCAAATAGATTTTTCCCCGGTGACGAATTTATTCCCACATCGTTGACTTCAATAAAGTCGCGACTTTACCATTTAATGTATTATAATAGTCGCCATGAAGCGCTATCTCGATAATTTGGTATTAAACGATTTGTCCACTAAGCCCGTGGTTTTGACTGGGCCGCGCCAGGTGGGGAAAACTACCTTGAGCAGGCAGTTGATGCAGTCGTTCAGCAGTGCGCAGTATTTGAACTGGGATGTGTTGGCGGATCGTGTGGTGTTGCAGCGGCAGTCGTGGAATCCTCGTGCCGGATTGCTGGTGATGGATGAGATTCACAAGATGCCGGACTGGAAGGGGTGGCTTAAGGGCGTTGTGGATGGAAGGCCGGCGGGGCAAGCGCTTTTGGTGACGGGAAGTGCACGAATGGAGACTTTTCGCCAGAGCGGCGATTCGTTGGCGGGGCGATATTTTGCCTTCAGGTTGCATCCGATTTCGGTGCGCGAATGGTGCGAACAGCAGGGGGGTAATCCCTTAGCGGCACTTGATCATTTACTGGAGCGAGGCGGATTCCCCGAACCTTGTTTGGCAGCCGATTCAATTCAGGCCGACCGTTGGCGGGCGCAATATTTCACTGATCTGATTCGCGAGGATGTGTTGGAGTTTTCGCGCTTACATGAGATTAATACGATGCGGCTGTTTGTCGAATTGCTGCGCGAGCGCGTAGGGTCGCCGGTATCCTTGGCCTCGATTGCCCGCGATCTGGCCGTGGCTCCGGCAACCTTGAAACGTTACTTGGATATATTGCAGGCGTTGTACATCGTCTTTACGGTGCATCCGTGGCATCGCAACGTCGGTCGCGCCATTCTGCAAACACCGAAGGTGTATTTTTTCGATACCGGGTTGGTGCGTGGCGATCAGGGAGTGCGCCTGGAGAATGCCGTGGCAGGCATGTTGTTGAAGCAGGTCCACTTCCTGCAGGATAGTGCGGGGAGAGAGGTTGGCCTGCATTATATCCGTACCAAGGATGGCGCGGAAGTGGATTTCGCGCTCAGCGAGGCTGGCAAACTGACACAGTTGGTCGAATGCAAGTTGGGTGACAATAAGCCGCACCGGGCTTTGGCTCGCTTTGCAGAGCAGTTTTCCGCCGCGGAGGCAGTGCAGCTAGTCTATAACCTGCGTCAGGAAGAGTTCAGAAATGGGATCGCGATTACGGATGCGGCGAGTTGGCTTGCACGGCTGGCGGCATGATGAAGGACAATAAAACTTGAATCTGTAGGCGCACCCCCATTGACCAACATGTTGAGTCTTCAGGATACTAATGAAAACCGCAATCGGTAGAATATTTTTTAACAAATGGGCGGCCTTTGCTCATGACATCATTTGCGTACCCATCGCCCTGCTGCTGGCCTATTGGTTGCGTTTTAATCTACTGGATGTCCCCACTCTTTACCTTGCCCCGGCAAAGCCTCTGCTCATAGTCGCCATGCCTCTGCAGGCGACATTGTTTTGGGTTTTTGGCTTCTATCGCGGGTTCTGGCGCTTTGCCTCGCTGCCGGATCTCGTTCGCATCATACAATCTGTCGTTGTCGGCACGGTGCTTTGCGCCCTTGTCGCAGTAGTTTTTTTGCGGGTGGGGCCAGTGCCTCGGGCTGTCTTTGTCCTCTATCCGCTCCTGCTGATCTTTACCTTGTCCGGTTCACGCCTCCTCTATCGCTACTCAAAAGATCGTCATTTTATGCCTGAAAAAAAATCCGGCAAACGGGTGTTGATTGTTGGGGCTGGCCGGGCCGGCGACTCTTTGGTCCGGGATATCCTCGCGTTAAGTGTTTACCAACCCTTGGGGTTCCTGGATGATGATACCAGAAAACATGGCAGGGAGATTCGTGGAGTCAGGGTTCTAGGCAGCTTGGCTGACCTTGCGGCAGTACGGCGACAGCTATCCATCGAAACCATTTTGCTGGCCATTCCGTCCGCCCGTCGTGAGACCATCATCAGTTTGGCCAAAGAGTGCTCAAAACTGGGGTTGGAATGCAAGACCCTGCCCTCAATTCGCGAACTCACTGGCCAGCAGATTGAAACCAGACATCTGCGGAACATCACCGTCAATGATTTTCTAGGGCGACTGCCCGTCAAGTTGGATGCCGAAGCGATTGACGGCTATTTGGCGGGGAAAATTGTCCTGGTCACCGGCGGCGGCGGGTCCATCGGATCCGAGTTGTGCCGACAGGTCGCCAAGGCCAAGCCTCGCCGGCTGATTATTTTTGAGCATGGAGAATTTAATCTCTACAGCATTGAGATGGAGCTTCGGAACAAATTTCCGGATCTTGACCTGATTGCAGTGCTGGGGGATGTAAAAACAGAGAACCGAGTGGCTTGGGCCTTCAAGAATTTCAGGCCAGAGGTCGTATTTCATGCGGCGGCGTATAAACACGTCCCCATGTTGGAAACAAATCCGGCGGAAGGCGTTTTTAACAACGTGATAGGGACCAAGATGGTGGCCGATGCGGCTGATCGTTTTGGCGCGAAGCGATTTGTGCTGGTTTCCACAGATAAGGCGGTGAATCCTGCCAATGTCATGGGCACGACCAAACGCATCGCCGAGCTTTACTGCCAGAACTTGGCGCAACGATCGAAGACTAAATTCATCACAACCCGCTTTGGTAATGTGCTGGGCTCGGCAGGCTCGGTGGTGCCCCTTTTTGAGAGACAGATCAAGGAAGGCGGCCCGGTCACGGTGACGCATAAAGACATCACCCGCTATTTCATGACCATCCCTGAGGCCGTCGGCCTCATATTGCAAGCCGGCTCCATGGGACAAGGCGGCGAGATCTATGTCCTGGAGATGGGAGAGCCGATCCTGATTCGTGATTTGGCTGAGCAGATGATTCTTCTCTCCGGATTACGGCTTGGAGTGGACATTCAAATTCAATACACCGGGCTCAGACCTGGAGAGAAACTCTTTGAAGAGGTCTTCCATTCCAATGAGGGCTTATTGGGGACCGAACACCCCAAACTGCAACTCGCTAGGGCCAGGATGGTGGATTGGCAATGGCTAAAGGAGGAACTGGAAACTTTAAAGGAGGCGGCGCAAGGCAGAGACGTGAGACTGCTCACCGCCCAACTGAAAAAAATTGT